>Ga0209128_1000212_pt1 | contig 41112 bp, 62 predicted proteins | sample ETNvirnome_6_100_FD_184072 | JGI IMG/M metagenome (GOLD analysis project Ga0209128, IMG submission 184072) | Marine viral communities from the Pacific Ocean - ETNP_6_100 (SPAdes) (version 2) | ecosystem: Environmental > Aquatic > Marine > Oceanic | place: Pacific Ocean | collected 2013-06-19
GCGACTCCTGTTATCGGGTTGCGCTTAACTGATCTTTTTCTATGTATAATTTCTGCGAAGATTATTTATTCTTCGGTAGCTTCTTCCTCAGAAACTTCTTCAGCAGCTTCTTCTTCTACTGCTTCAACATTTTGTTCTTCATCACTCATAATTATTTTTATTACTAATTAACTAAAAAAATAATAGCAAATATTACTTCTTTTGGCAAATATAATCGCTTAACTACGAGTCTGCTAATTCTAATTCTTGTTTAGTCATATATTTATTCCTTTCTTTTAATTATTAATTAAGTTAATTACTCTTTTTAAGTAAATAAGCTCACTTTTTTTACTTAATTGTTGATGTCTTTTACTTTTATATTCTTTACACCAAACAATAAACTCAAGCCATTGTAAAGCATCTTGCTTTTGTTCTTTAGTCATAATTTTGTTCCTTTCTAATTAGTTAATTTTTTCTAATTCTAACTCCCCTTTTTCATTTTCTTCATAATCCCAACACTTATCATTGGGAAAGATAATTGTTTTATTTTTATCTTTTTCTACAGAAGTAAAATATTCTCCACCTATTTCCTTAAAAGTATTTCCCTCACTATCTATTGATAATAATATTTCGTTATTTTGTGGTTGAGCCTTTAATAACTCAATAAGTTCTTTTATTTTCATAATTTTATTCCTTTCTATTTAATTATTTATATTGTTTTTAGCCAAATGCTTGTTCCTTTGTGGTATGTTCTTTATCACAATAAATAGTTTTATTGTCGGGAGCTACCCACAATTTATTGCCACACATATCACAATAATATTTTTGTTTATTATTGTGTTGTGTTTTAGACCATTTACCAATATTTTTATTAGCTTTTACTCTATAATTTATTTTCATATATTTGTTCCTTTCTAATTAATTATTAATAATATTGTCATATTCCAGAAAGTCATTATACCAATTCTCGTTTTCTTCCCCACCATAAAAGCCATTTATATATGCTTCTTGTAAAATACTTTCTTCTTTACAACTTACTTTTGGATAATTATTTTTAACATAATTATTAGCTTCTTCGCATAATATTTGATGAACATAATTTTCTAACTCGCCCATTTTATAAGTTATTGATATTTCTTTTGCTAATTCTCTTTTAGTCATAAGTTTATTCCTTTCTATTTGTTAATTGTTAATTCCCAATCAAATTGTTCTAATGCTTTCCAACAATTTAAGTAATCGCCTTGATCAAAAAGTTTTTGTTCCACTTCCATATCGCAATCTATTGAGTGATAATCTATTAAGTGGTCGCAAACTTCTTTTAAGTCCTTAAACTTGTAATCTTCGTCGTGAAAATATCTACCACACTGTGTGTCCCAAACTTGTAAATACATATATTTATTCCTTTCTATTAATTATTATGTTTTAATTGTTCGCTTTCTGTAATAACTCAGATGATAGTTTCATCATCATTTCTTTGTAATCTATTTGATAATCTACTTTTTCTTCTAAGGTTAAGTTAGCTAAAAGTTCTTGAATTACCACTTTTTTGTCCCAACCATTAAAATAATCAAATAAGTCATTTTCTAATTCTCTTAATTCTTTCCAATTTTCTTTAATTTTTTCTTTTTTCATATTTTTATTCCTTTCTAATTAATTATTATTACATTTAATTTTTGTATTCCAAAATTAATTGCCCTTTGGTATTCATTTTTCTTCATAGCTATATCAATTCTATCTGTATATCTTTTATTTGTTCGGTCTGTGATCATACAAATACCATAATTCTCGATCTCTATAAGAGTTCCAAATGGTAAAAAATTAGTAGCACACCTTTTATAACCCCTTTCCAAAGCCAAACATATATTCTCACCATTAGCAGATATACAAGGGCTATCGTCTGTTTGGTTAATATCACCCACATTATAAGCAGTAATTTTTTTAATACCCAGATCATTTTTTTGCCTTTTTAATTCATTTTTTATTTGTTCGGTCTGTTCAATTCCTTTATTATTTTCTGCTCTTAGTCCTCCCCAAGCTATAAATAAAGTGATGATTATAGCAATTAAAATATTGCGACTCCTCTTATCTGGTTGTCTTTTTTTTGCTTGTTTTTTTGTCTTTGTTCCTATTTTTCTTTTATAAAACATATTTTGTTTTATTAATAATCCTTATTTAAAACAAATATACCACTATATAAATTATATAATGGTATATAAAAGTTTAACAATTTTGTGCTATAAATCCACCATTTTCAATTTTAATTATTAAAGCTTCATCGTTTAACTCTTCAATATTTTTGAATGTTGTGTCGTGTTGATCGTTGTAATCTTTTAAGTCGTCATATTCTGAAAACTCACAACATAAAGAAATTGGGTCAAAGTCTATAACTTCGTCTATTTCTTCTTCGTATTGCTCTAAATATTCAAAAAGTGCTTTTTGTCCTTCATAACTAAAATTGTTTTTATAACTTCCACTATTGGAAAACCAATTTTGGAAATCATATAAACTAATGTATTTTTTCATATTTTTATTCCTTTCTATTAATTAATTATAGTTGAGAGTATAACCATTTTATACTCTCTCAATAATTACTTAATTATTAAATATATTATATTTAACAATAAAATCATTATTATTAATTTTAAACATAACAGTGCTTTTTTAGTTTTTGGATCTCTTAAAAACATTTTAATTATTCTTTTATTCATATATTTATTATTAATTAATTAATTTTTTTCTTTCTTTTTATCATAGAATCGAAGAAAAACTTATATCTAATATCTTTGTTATCCTTTTTCATTTCTTCTTCCATTACCTTGTTAAACTCTTTATCTGACAATTTATCAGAATCTTTTTTATTTTTTTTTCTCATATATTTATTTTAATTTAATTATTTTATAACCTTGTTTTTTTCTTTCCTTATTAATAGCTTTATTAGAACTATTTTTTTTTCTTCCCTCTAATTTATCTAAAAAATTATTCAAATCTTGGTTCATATTTTTATATTAATTATTTAATGAGAACAAAACATTTTTAGTTCTGTGGGTCTTTCGACCATATCTAACAGATCTTTTTTTGTTAGTTCTTTCAAATCTTCTTCAGAGTACCCAATACTATCAATTAAATATTCGATAATATCTTCTTTTGTGTAAGTCATTTTTTTTGTCCCTTTCGATTAGTTTATTAAATTGCTATTATGTCCACCCTCCTAAAGCGGTAAGCAATAAGAGAGAGGACAAGCACTAGAAGAGATATAAACTACTTTACTTTTTGATTATATAATTTAATCTTTATTATTTTGTTAAAGCTTCTTTTTTATCTCTTAATAAAGTATAACATATAGAATGAGAAAGTCAACACTATAACTGTGGATAACTTTTTATGATCATAAAATATTCCAAGTTATAATATTTGACCAACAAAAAATTGTAAGTTATAATAAAAAAAGCTTAAAAAATAAAAGAAAATGATGTCAACAGATTTAACTATGAAGCAAAAAAAATATGTTAAGGAGAGATTAAAAGGATCTACGGGTGTCAAAGCAGTAAGCAATATATATAACACTACGAGCTACGGCTCCGCTTCCGCACTTAGCACTAAACTAAACAAAACACCAAAGATCCGCAAAGAAATAGAGAAAGGGTTGAAAAGGTTAGAGATAACACCACATTACTTATTAAAGGAGTTAAAGAATCTTATAGAGAAAGGTAGATCTGACAATACAATATTGAAAACAATACAATATTATTTTGATCTTCTTGGTTATACAAAGGATAATCAAAGAGAACAAGCACAAAGATTAGTTATAAATATTGATAAGGGTGTAATACCCGTCAATTTAAGAGATAAAAATAGTTCAGAAAAAAAAGAAAGAGAAAAAACATAACAAGTTTAAAAAAAGTTATTAAATGATCGGGTACATATTTAAGGGGGCTTACCCAAGATCGAGACCCCAAAAATTTTTAAATCTATACATACAATTTACAGACAGACATGAAAAAAACAACAGAAAAAAACAATGAGGTATTTAATCTTTTAGGAAAGAAGAAGAAGGATACAACTAAAAAGATAAACCTTGAAGTATATACTCCACACAGAAACCAACAGAAGATTATAGATTCAGATGCACGTTTCAAGGTTATCAACTGTGGGAGAAGATTTGGTAAGACAACCTTTGCTGTTAATACGCTGTTTATTTCTGCTCTTTTACAAGACAATGGAACCTTCTGGTATGTTGCTCCAACTTATAGACAAGCTAAGCAAATAGCTTGGAGAATGTTTACGGAGTTGTACTACCTGAATAATAAAAAGCTTTTCAGTAAGCCACCTAATGAAAGTCAATTACAATTAATCCTAGAGAATGGAAGTTATATAGAATTGAAAGGTGCAGATAATGAGGACTCTTTAAGAGGAGTAGGATTAGATGGAGTAGTTCTTGATGAATATGCCACAATGAAACCTCATGTATGGGACGAGATTATTCAACCAACAATAACTGATAAACAAGGATGGGGTATGTTTATATCAACCCCACAAGGATATAACCATTTCCATGAGATGTATGAGAAAGCTAAGTTCTTACCAGATTGGGAAAGATTTCATTTTACAAGTTATGATAACCCAGCTTTAAAGAAAGGAGAGATAGATAGAGCTAAGACAGAAACTGCAGAAGATTACTTTGCTCAGGAGTATATGGCAGACTTTAGAAAGTTTACTGGATTAGTTTATAAAGAATTTGACAGGAAGACACATGTAACTAATAGCTTCGAGATTCCCAATAATTGGTCTAAGTGGAGAACTATAGATGCAGGTTATAATAATCCCTTTTGTTGCTTATGGGTGACACAAGATCCAGAGTCTGGTATATTTTATATATACGACGAACATTACTTACCTTTACAAACTACTAGGTATCACGCGGAGATAATAAACGGTAAGTCTGTAGGTCAGTATTTTAAAGCAACATACATAGATCCATCAGCATCACAGGTTATGCAAGACTTAGGAACATTCGGTGTATATTGTTACAAAGCAGACAACACAGTTGTTTATAAAAGAGGACAAGATTATGAAAGTGGAATACCAAAAGTAGCAGAACTTTTAAAAATAGACCCTATATTAAATAAACCAAAAATAATGATATTTAAAGACTGTAAAAATTTTATAGATGAAATAGAAACCTATAGATGGGAACAAAATAAAATAGATAAAAATGCAAGAGAAACACCTCATAAAAGTAATGACCATGCAATGGATGCTTTGAGGTATTTCGTTAATTCATATAATTTAATACTTAATCCAAAACCTTATAAAAAATCAACACCAGTATATCAACCAAGAAATTTAATAACTGGTTATTAATAAAAATATTATGGCAAAAGAAAAACTTAATTTAGAAAGAAGAAGAGAAATAGTAGAAAGAGTTGTAGATGATTATAATGCTTCTTTAGAATTTCAAAGACCTATCTTTCAAAACTTTGTAGAGTATTACCAACTTTACAGATCTGTGATAGATGAACAAAAACAAAATTACAAAGGAAGAGCTAATCTATTTGTTCCTTATGTTTATTCTACAGTGGAAACAATAGTACCACGTATGGTTGGTAGTAAACCAAAAATAGAATCTGCACCAAGAGAACCAATGGATATTAGATATGCTGAGCTTAATACACAGCTTACTAATTATCAGTGGGATATGATAGAGATGAAACGTAAAGTAAAATCTTGGGTTCGTAATGGTTTAATCTATGGTGTTGGTACATTAAAGCTTACATGGGAATTTAAAACTGAATTAGAAAATACTGTAAAAGATACTCCTAAATGTGAAGTGATAGATCCTTTTGATTATTTCAAAGACCCTGAAGCAACAGTAGATTATCCAGGAAGATACGATATTCATAAAACGTATAGATCTATAAATGAACTTAGACATAATCCTAATTATGATATTCCAAAAGAACTTGAAGCTGAAGTAGATCAGGATGAATATCAAGTTCAAAGAGAAGCTATATTAGGTTTATCTAAACCTACAAATAGAGATGTAAAGAAATGTGAAATATTAGAGTATTGGGGATTATATGATATAGATGATGATGGTGTAGAAAAAGAATGTTTATTAGTTGTTGCTAATAGAAATCATTTAATTCGTGCAGAAAAAAATCCTTATAAACATGGACAAAGACCATTTATAAATTTTCATGATACAGATGTTCCAAGTGAGTTCTGGTCTATAGGAGAAGTAGAACCAATAATGTCACTTCAATATGAATTGAATGATATTAGAAATCAACGTATGGATAATGTAACTCTTATTCTAAATAGAATGTGGCTTGTAAATAAAGGTGCTGATGTAGACGAAGAAGAATTGATAAGTCAAGCTGGTGGAGTAATTCATGCTGGAGATATAAATGGTATTAAAGATTTATCAACCCCTGATGTTACAGGTAGTTCTTACAATGAAGAAACTTTAGTTAAAGCTGATATTCAACAAGCAAGTGGGGTTACAGATTTTACTAAAGGAATGGGAAATCAAGGTGGTGCCTTGGCAAATGAGACTGCTACTGGTATAATGATTTTAACTGAACAAGGAAATGCAAGATTTCGTTATAAGCTTGATAACCTAGAAGATGCACTTGAAAAGTTTGGTAAACAACTTAATGGACTTAATGAACAGTTTATTACTACTGATACAATGATTAGAATTGTTGGACCAAAAGGAAGAGAATGGACAAAGATTCCATCAAAAGCAATTAAAGCAGATTACGATATTAATGTAGAAGCTGGTTCAACACAACCAATGAATAAATCTGTTAGGAAAGCAGAAGCAAGAGAATTGTTAGCGACAGTCGCACCTTTTGCTCAAATAGCAGGAATTAATTTGACATATTTTATTAAATATTTATTACAACAATATGATTTGGCAGACATTAACGAAGCGTTTGGTTCAATCATGGACCCAGCACAACTCACTCCAGAAGGAGAACAAAGAAATCCAATGGAACGATTACAAGAATTACAAGGAGGACAAAGTGGCGCTGTCCTTGGCGGAGATGTTGGAGCTCAGAGATCTGTTCCGTTCCAAAAATTGGCAGAATCTGGAGAATCTCCTGCTCCACAGGTTGAAAGGAATCAAAGAGGAGCTCAGTAGTTGTAAGAAAGAAGATCTAGAACGTAAGCAAGGATATATTGCTGGTCTTGAATGGATTTTATATGAAAAAAAATATATCATTAATAAAATAGGAAGTAAAAAATAATATCAAATTGTGATATACTTAATTAACTAACCCTCGTGGCGTTGCACGGTAAAAACGAAAGGGAGAGAAAGGGCACTTATATGCCAGACGTAGAAGATGTAAAACAACCAGAAGAAACTGGTTCAGAATCATCAGCTGAGATTAAATCTACTATAGAGGAACTTAACGCCAGTGAAGGCGATAAAACACAAGAAGGAACTATTAGTGAAGATGAAAAAGGGATAGAACCTATGATTCCCAAAAAACGTTTTGATGAGGTTAATTCCAAAATGAAAGCGTATCAAGAATTATTAGAGGTTCAAGAGAAATCATCCACACCAAAAGAATCTAAAGAGGAAGAAAAATCTGATAAGGAATCTAAAGAAAATATTCCTGTCAACAATGAATCTCGTATGAGAGAGATTGCTAGACAAGAAATGTCTTCTAAAGATAAAGAGCTTTCTTCTGCTGTAGAACTGAATAGTGTGATGAGTGCTAATCCTGATTTTGTTAACTATAAGGATTCAATTAAAGCTATTATTCAAAGTAATCCAACCGTCTCTTGGTCTAATGCTTACAAGATTGCTAAATTTGATTCTGGTGAAGTTGTTGATACAAAACAATCAACACCAGATAAATCTGCAGCAATTGTAGAAAGCAGTCAAGCAAGTCCTAAGACTGGAGATATAGGAGATCTTGATCCATTAGCTAAGGATCCTTCAGGTAAATTTCTTTATTCAACTAAAGAACTCGAAAAGGTTTTACCAAAAAAATAACGATGTTCATTAAAAACGAGTAATAAAAGTCGAAGAGTAAAACTGTTCTAGGAGAATTAATAATATGCCAAGATCAACAACAAGCACTTTAAGTAATACAATTAAATCATTTTATGATAGAGTATTAGTTGAAGCTTTAGATCCAATATTAAAATATTATCAATTCGGAGATAAACGTCCATTGCCAGAAGGCGAAGGTACTTCTGTAGTCTGGAACAAAGCAGTTAGATTATCTCTTGGTGTTAACGTAACAGAATCACCAGTAAAAGCTTCTGCTGGTAATGCTTTATCTACTTACAAAGTTTCAGCTGTAATCCAATCTTATGGTGGATTTACTGAAATTACTGACTTAGTAGATTTAACATCTATCACAGATGTTATGAAACTTGCTGCTGAAAGATTAGGCGCTCAAGCTGGTGAAACTATAGAACGTGTAATAATGGCTGAAAACTTCATCCATCACACTACTCAATCTATAGGTGATTCAGCTCACCATTACTTCAAAACAGGTAGTGCTGTTGAAGAAATTTGGGGCTCTGTTTCTGGAAGTTCTGCTGCAGCTCCAGGTGGTTCACCCACCTCAACTGTATCAGCTGCCGCTGTTATAACTGTTTCTGATGTTAGAGCTGCAATTTTTGTCTTAAAGGGCTTAAATGTACCTGCTTACTCAGGCAATGATTATGTATCAATCGTAAACAATGAAGTTGCTGAAGACATTGTAGGAGATAGCACTTGGATTAATTTCCATCAATATGCTGCTCCAGGTCAAAAGAACTTATACACAGGAGAAATCGGAAAGATATATGGTTGTCGTTTTGTAGAAACCACTCAAGGTCCTGCGGTAATTGCTTCTAATGCTGGTGGTGCAGCATCTGGTATTGCTTATGGTACTGTGGTTATGGGAAGAGGATTTTATGGTGTAACTGAGTTAGATGGTGGTATAAGAACCTACATCGCTCAAGGCGCTCAAAAATCTGATCCTATAAACCAAAATACTACATACGGTTGGAAATCTCATTTCACAACTAAATTATTGAACACTTCTGCTGGATTAGTATTATGGACTGGTTCCAATACTACTACTACAGATGAAGATAGTGGTACTCGTATAGATCTACCAAGCGCATACTAATATTTTATTAGGATACTATCCCTCAATTTTTGGGGGGTAGCTCTTAGTAAGTAATTAACAAAACATATATGTTTAAAAGAAAAAAGAAAGCAAAAAAAGCTATAAAAATTGAACAAGGTCCTGTATTAGGAGTTAGTAAATGTGAGTGTGGTTGTGGATTATTATCTACAATTATATCACCAAAAGGAGGAGCATTTAATAATTTAGCTTGCCAGTCAAATACAGAATCCGTTTAAAAATAAAAAAATAAAAAAACACGATGAAAATTTTAATTATCGGAGCTGCTGGTTTCATTGGCTCCCATCTTTACGAAAAATTAAAAAAAGATAAACACGAAGTAGTAGGTATAGATAATTTCTTTCATTCATCTTCACATCCAATTATAAAAGATGTTGAATATGCTGATGTACGTTATTATCAAGATATTGAGTCTTATATTAAATGGGCTGATATTGTTTATCATTTAGCTGCTCAAATTCATGTAGATAAATCAATTACAAATCCCCAAGAAACATTAGACATTAATGTTACTGGAACTTTAAATGTATTAGAGGCAGTAAAGAAATATAATAAGAAAATGGTATTTGCTTCAAGTTCAGAAGTTTATGGTACACAGAAATGTCAAATGACAGAATTACATCAATTAGATTGTCAATCACCTTATGCTGCTTCTAAGGTAGCAGGAGATAGATTATGCAAATCATACTGTGATACCTATGGTACACAAGTAGCGATTTTGAGAAACTTTAACACCTTTGGTTCTTATCAAGCTGATGAGAGTTATGGAGGTGTTATTGCTATTTTTACACGCTTAGCTTTACAAAATAAACCTTTAACCATCTTTGGAGATGGAACACAGGAAAGAGATTATATGTCCATAAAAGACGCTATTAAGGGTTATGAATTTTGTATTGAAAAAGAATTGTGGGGTAAACCAGTTAATGTTGGAACTGGTAAAACAATTAGCATAAAGGAGATAGCAAAAAAGATTATTGAGCTTACAGGTTCAAAATCAAAAATAATATACGGAGATCCAAGACCAGGAGAAGTGCAAAGATTATGTGCAGATATATCTTTTGCTGAAAAGAATGGTTTTGAAATCTCTACTAATTTTAACGATAATTTAAAAGAATATGTTAAATGGTACAAAAAAGACTACCTTGCTTGTGGGTAATGGCGAGATAGGTAAAAGTTTAAAAAAGGTTTTAGAAGAAAAATATAAAAGAATATTCATAAAGGATATTGAAGATATTGAATTACAAAATGTAGAAATACTCCATATATGTTTTCCTTATTACAAGAAATTTGTAAAAGAATGTTTAAGACTTATTAAAAAATATAAACCAGAATTAGTAATAATACATTCTTCTGTACCTATTGGTACTACACGTAAGGTTGGAGACATTGCTGTCAATTCTCCTATTAGAGGTGTCCATCCTAATTTGATACAAGGAATAAAAACATTTACTAAATATTTTGGGGGAGTGTCAGTAGGTAATGTAAAGAGAGCAGCTAAAATATTTTCAGATGTAGGAATAGAAACTCGTGAAGTTTATAATCCAGAAGAAACAGAAGCTGGAAAACTTTTAAGTACAACCTATTATTCTTGGTGTATTATGTTTGAAAAATGGGTTAAGGAGTTTTGTGAGAAAAAACATTTGAATTTTGATATTGTGTATAATCATTTTAATACAACTTATAATATAGGATATGCAGAATTAAATTCACCTAATTTTATAAGACCTATAATGAAACATATAGAAGGAAAGATAGGAGGACATTGTCAAATTCCTAATGCAAAACTATTGAAAAAAGATTTTAAACCAGCTAAGATAATATTAAAGAAAAATAAAAAATTATGAAAATTCCATTTTGTAAACCATATTTTAATTTTAATGAAGTAAATGAAGTCAAAGAAGTTATTGAAAGTGGATGGTGGACCACTGGTAAAGTAACAGAAGAATTTGAAAAAGAATTTGCTAAATATGTAGGAGCTAAATATTGTGTAGCTGTAACGAGTTGTACTGCTGCTTTATTCTTATCTTTAAAATATTTACAAAGGAAACACGATATAATGAAAGTGTGGTGTCCTTCTTTAACATTCGCAGCAACAGTAACAGAAATTGTTAATGCTGGATGTTATCCTGTATTTGGAGATGTAGATGAAAACTCAATGTGTTTAGTAAATAAAACAACAGATCAAATAGATGCTGTAATTCCAGTTCATCTGACAGGAAATAAAGCATTTACAAAATATAATGTTCCAGTAATAGAAGATTCTGCTCATTTAATTGAAAGAGATCAATGTAAAGAAAATCCAAATTTAGTATGTTTTAGTTTTTATGTTACTAAGAACTTAGCAATGGGTGAGGGTGGTGCTATATGTACCAATGATAAAGAAGCATATGAATGGTTAAAACAAGCTAGACATCACGGAATATCCAAAGGTGGTTGGGATAGATATAAAGAAGGTGGAAGCTGGATGTATGATATAGAATTTGTGGGATGGAAATATAATCCATCAGATATATTATGTGCTATTGGATTAGTTCAATTAAGTAAGATGGATTTTATAAATCAAAAAAGAAAAAAGCTTATAGATTTATATAATAAAGGATTGGGTTATAAAAGAAAGGGATTACATTTATATCCTATATTAGTTAATGATAGACCAAAATTTATGGAAGAAATGAAGAAAGCTGACATTCAATGTAGTGTTCATTTTTTACCAATACATCAAATGACAGCATTTAAAAAACATTTTGAAGGTATGAGTAGTCTTCCAATAACAGAATATCTTGGTGATAAATTAGTTTCTTTACCACTTTTTCCAGAAATGTCAGAAGAAGAAGTAGAGTATGTTATTAAGAAAGTAAACAAGACAAAATTATTAATAAATATATGAAACAAAATTATGCAATTATAGGATTAGGTTTTATCAGTGATAGACATATTCAAGCCATAGAAGACACTGGTGGTAAGATATTATTATCTTGTGATATTGATAAAGAAAAAAAACATAAAGTTCCAGAAGCTAAGTTTTTTGAAAAATGGAAAGATATGATGAGAGATCCATTATTTAAAAAAATAGATTGTGTTGCTATTTGTACTCCTAATAATCTTCATTCTATTATGACTGCAACTTGTGCTTCATTTGGTAAAAAAGTTATATGTGAAAAACCATTAGTAATAGATTACAAAGATTTTAAAACATTAAAAAAATATTCTCATTTAATTTATAGTGTTGTTCAATTAAGAAATAATCCAGAACTACAAAGAATACAAGAGTCTATAACAGATACAGCATCTTATCATGCAGAGTTTAATGTTTCTGTTCATAGAGGAGATTGGTATTTTGATACCTGGAAAGGAGATGATGATAAATCAGGAGGATTACTTTTTAATATAGGAGTTCATTACTTTGATTTATTAACTTGGTTTTTTGGAGAACCTATCCAAATTATGAATGATTTAGTAACTGATAAAGTAGCTAGAGGAAAAATAGGATTTAAAAATTGTAGTGCAAAATGGAATTTATCGATTGAACAACCTAAAGATAATCAGTATAGATATTTTAAATTAAATAAAGAAGCCATTAATCTTACAAAATATTTTGACAGCTTACACAAAAAGGTTTATGAAAATATGTTAAATGGTATAGGAGTGAGACTAAATGAAATAGAACCAACAATAAAATTAATAGAAAAGTTATATGGAAAATAATAATAAAAAGGAGAAAGACATGGAACCATTAATACAAGTTCATTCAACTGCTGTAATTGACAATGGCGCTCTTATTGGCATAGGTACAAGGATATGGCATTTTTGTCATATTATGGGAAATACAATTATTGGTGATAATTGCACTTTAGGACAAAATGTATTTGTTCAAGACGGTGCGATCATTGGTCATAATTGTAAAATACAAAACAATGTCTCAATTTATGATGGTGTTGTTTTAGAAAATGATGTGTTTGTCGGACCATCAGCTGTATTTACAAATGTTAGAAAACCAAAGATTAACTCTCCAGTTGATCCAGATAAATACACAAAAACAATAGTACATGAAGGTGCTTCAATAGGAGCAAATGCTACTATAGTTTGTGGTGTAGAAATTGGTGAAAATGCAACTATAGGTGCTGGTTCCGTTATCACTAAGTCTGTTCCTCCAGGAGTAACCGTCGTTGGTAATCCAGCTGGTATTCTAGTTAGAGATATTACTGGAATAGCATTTGTAATTTCATTTGAAGAATATTTTATTAAAAAGAAAAAATATGAAAGAAAAAAATAAACCAACGATTAGTTTCATTACTCCAAATTACAATGATGGAAACACAATAGAAAGATACGTGGAATCTATTATGGACCAAGATTATAAGTATAAAGAACTTATAATTGTTGATGATGGTTCAACTGATGATTCTAAAAAGGTACTTTCTAAATTAAAAAAGAAGTATCCTGATAACTTAAAAGTTATCTATAATAAACATCAGGGGGCGTGTGTTGCTCGTAACACAGGTGTAACACACTCCTCTGGTAAATATCTTTCTTTTTTACCAGCAGATTCATTTTTATATCCAGGTGTAGCAAGAATATGGGCAGAAAAATTAGAAGAGTGTCCTGAATATGATTTTTTATATGGAGGTTATAAGTTTGTAGATGAAAATTATCATGAACTATTTTCATATCTAGGAGATCACTTTGATCCATATTTCTTAAAAGTTACAAATTATATAGATGGTTCCTATCCACTTAAAAGAGAATTATTTGATAAGATGGGCGGTTGGGATCCTCAAATTAAATCATTACAGGATTGGGATTTTTGGCTTAATGCTGTATTAAAACATGATGCTAAAGGATTGTATATTAGAGAAGTTTTCTTTGAAACTACATATCCACATCCAGGAGGATTATCAGATGATTCAAGTAGAAATTGGATAGCAAGAACAAAAACAATTAAAAAGAAATATGGTATAAAACAAAAGAAAATATGTGTAGCAAGTAATGGTGCTACTTTTCATGCAAAGAATATAGCAAAGAATATTGGTGCTGACTTTCTTGAAATGCCATCATTTAAACCACATAAGTATGAAATGATTTATGTTATAGGTTTTTTTGGAAATGTAAAACAAATGTTTCACAATACTAATTGTATGAGAGTTTTACATTGGATTGGTTCAGATATATTATCTTTACAACAAGCTAAACCAGAAGTAAGAGAACAGGTAGTTCAATGGATTGAAAATAATATTGATATTAATTTATGTGAATTTGAAGAAACACAAAAAGAACTTGATAAAGTAGGAATAAAAGCAAGAATACAACCATTACCACCTTCAGAATTTTATGAACCAATGGAGCTACCAGAGAAGTTTGCAGTAGCAGTTTATCAACCATATCAGAATAAAGCATTTTATCAACCAGAATTAATTCGTAAAATAGCAAAGAAACTTCCAAATATAGATTTTTATTTATTTGGTGATTCTACTATGATGGGTAAAAAAGATAATTTAATCAGTGTTGGTAATATTAGTGATGCAAAGAAAAAAGAAGTTATTAAAAAAACATCTATGATACTTCGTCTCACTCCACATGATGGTTTACCTTTATCAGTAATAGAATGGATTACAGCAGGAAGACATGCTGCTACAACAGTAAAGATGAAATATTCTAAAAAAACTAAAATGAATGTTAATGATGCTGTTAAAAAGATAAAAGAAATTAAAGATATTGGAGTCTCTAATTTAAAAGGTTCTAAGTATTATACTGAGTTATGTGATGTAGAAAAATATAAAGAAAAGATTTATAATTTAATGAAGTTTGATATGAAAGAATGGTGGGAAAATATGTCAAAGGTATGGCACACAATGGCAGCGAGTTATTTTTCATCAAAAGAAATAATAGCAGTTCAAAAAGAATTAAAGAAATTAAAATGTAAAACAGTAGTAGATATTGGGTGTGGATCTGGTGAATGGTGTGAGTTATTACTTGATGATTATACTGGTGTAGATATATCCAAAAAATTAATAAAACAATGTAAAAAGAAATATCCAGATAAAAAGTTTATTAATTCTGATATATTGTCATTATCAGACAAGATAGATAAAAAGTTTGACATAGCATTTACTTTTACTTGTTTCTTACATGTTAGACCAGAAGAAATAAAAGAAAATATTAAAGCATTAAAGAAAGTAGCTAAGTATGGAGTATTTGTAGAACCCATAAAAGATGGAGATTTAGCAGGAGCGAAAGACAGAAGTGTAAATCCAGAAATTATAAAGATGCAAAAAGAGAATCCAGATTTTGTATTTAATGTCAAATATACATGGATACATGATTATATGAGTTTATTTGATGTACAGAAAGTAATAACACTTCCTGATAATAGAAATTTATTTATAGTAAAATTATGAGAAAAAAAATATTAACCGTTGTAGGTAATAGACCTCAACTAATAAAATACGATAAAAAATTAAAACAAGTTCTTTGTTATACTGGTCAACATTATGATAAAAGTCTTAAAGATGTTTTCTTTAAAGGTCTTAAACTACCTAAACCAGATTATGATTTAGGAAAAAAAACATTAGGAGAGATAACAGATGGAATACAAGAAGTAATAAAAAAAGAAAAACCAGATTATGTTATGGTTTATGGAGACACAAGATCTACTCTAGCTGGTGCTATGGCTGCTTATTATTCTAATATACCCATAGTCCACATAGAAGCTGGATGTAGAAGTTTCAATGATGATCAAATAGAAGAAAGAATAAGAATACTAGTAGATAAAATAACTACTATACACCTGGCTCCTTCAGAAGAATGTGTCAATAGATTAGTAGAGGATGGACATAGATATATTTATAATGTTGGTGCTACTCAACTAGATACAATGTGGGATACTTTTCCAACAAAGAAACCAAGAGATGCTAATAAATATTGTGTCTTAACATTACATAGAGCAGAAAATACAGATGATAAAGAAAAACTAAAAAGTATTTTTGAAGCATTGGGAGAATCTAAAAAGAAAATAAAGTTCTATCTTCATCCTAGAACAAAGGAAGCTATTAAAAAGTTTAAGTTAAAGTTACCTTCTAATATAAAAGTATTAAAACCAATACCTTATAAGAAGATGATACATACCATGGCTTTTGCAGAAAAAGTAATTACTGATAGTGGAGGAATACAAGTAGAAGCATTTTTCTTAAATATTCCTTGTATAACACTTCGTGATGAAACAGAATGGCAAGAAACAGTTGATGATGGTTGGAATATATTAACAGGTGCTAATAAACAAAAAATATTAGATGCTCTTAAAAAAGGAAAAAGAGGTAAAAAGTATAATCCTAAAATATATGGGATTGGTAGAGCTAAAAAAAAGATTAAAGTAATATTACAAAGCTTATGAAAAAAGAAGAAAAATTAAAAGTTTATTTAGTAATTCCTCCAGTAGGAGATTGTGGTGTAGGTTATTATCGTCAATGGCTTCCACTTACTAAAGCAGAAGAAAAAGGAGAAATAGAATTAGTTTGTCAACATTTTACATGGGGAGAAAGAGGAGATGAAACTGGTAAAGAACCACCAACAATAACAGAAGATGATACTTATAAATATGGTGAATGGGCTGATGTAATCTTTTTTTCAAGAAATGATGTACCAGGATATATAGCTCAAGCAGGTGGTATGAAAGAATTCTTTAACAAATCTGTTATTTTAGATGTAGATGATAATGTTCAAGCAACAAGACCATTTAATCCAGGGTATAGATCCTTTCATCCTAATAGTCCCAACATGACTTGGAATATAAAATCTTTTGGTGTGTATGATGGATTTATATTTTCTACACAAGATTTAATAGATTATTATAAAAAATATGGAGATAAGAAAAAGTTTTATATTTATCCTAATAGTTTAGATTTTAAAAGAAGAGATGCTGTATTAGAAATGGATTTTAGTAAAAGTAAATTATTTAAGAAAAAAGAAGGTGAAATTAGAATAGGTTGGACTGGTTCTTCATCTCATTGGGAGAATCTTAAACACATAGAAAAACCATTATTAGATATACTTCGTAAATATCCTAATACTACTTTCTATTATTCAGGATTATTTGGAGAATTATTTAATGATGAAAAGTTAATAAAAGATAAAAGAATAGTTAAAATACCATGGTCTAGTCTTAAAGAATGGGCAAAAGTAAATAGAGAAATGAATTTTGATATAGCTTTAGCTCCTTTAACAGATAACTATTTTAATAGATCTAAAAGTAATCTTAGAGTTCTTGAATATGCTTCAGCTAAATATCCAGTAATATGTTCCAATGTTGCTCCATATCGTTGCTTTAAAGACAATAAAGAAGTCATATTTGCCACAGAGAAAGAGGAGTGGTATAATGCTATTGAAATGTTGGTAAATAACCCTGAAAAGCGACAGGAATTAGCCAATAATTTATATAATAGAGCTAAAAAGGACTATGATGTGGATAAAAATTACAAGATTTTAGTTAAAGCTCTAAAAAATATTAAGAAAAATTTTACGAGTATCAAAAAATGACGAGCTAAATAATGATAGCTTTATGTCAGATGAATTTACACATTCTATACCACTAACATCTTCAGAAACAATAATTGAAGAAGATGATGGTATTCATGAAAGAGGTCAAGGAGATACAGGATTTCTCAATAATGAGATAGGTCCGCCATTATCTCTACATGAACAAGTAAAGGGAGTTCCTTTTGGTGTAGAGTATTTTGGTTTGAATAATTATATGGATTTAAATGAAGTTACGGATATAGATAAAGTTCGTGATAAATTAGAAATTATTGAAAATTATGTTAATGACCTTATTACCACAAAAGGTCTTATGGATATTACAGAATCTTATGAAAGTATAATGAAACAAATAGAAGAAATGCTTTATTTTGAAGAAACAGAAACTTCTATAAGTAAAATAAATAAAGTATATCAAATGATAATAATGTCAAAAAAAGCTAAAGAAGTAGAAAAAAGAAAAAGTGAATTAACCGAAAAATTATATGGCTAAAAGTGATTACACAAATCAAGGGAAAGATGTTTCTATTCCAGTACCAGAACTAGAAAATCATAACTTAGATAGGGATGTTTTTCCAGCAACCATGGTAAGAGGAATAATGTATAAAACATCTGGTTCATCATGGGTTTATGCTGGTGATGATAATCGTTTACCAGTAGCTGCACAGTTATCAGCTGGTGATATACAAATTGGTTCAGTAGAACTTAAAGATGGTGATAGTGCTACCTTAGCAGATATTGAAAGTGATGGAACTAAAAATGCTTTATTCGTTCAAGCCAATGATGATAGCATGGGGACACAAAAAATAAAGAATGCTAAAGAAAGTTCTGCAAGTTCAAATACAAAAGTTACAGTAGCTCTTAACTCAACAACTATTATTGCTGCTAATTCTGATAGAAGATTTGTGGTTATTGTAAATGATAGTGATGAAACTGTTTATCTTAATCTTTCTGGAACAGCAGTAATAAACGAAGGAGTAAGAATAAATGCTAATGGTGGAAGTTATGTAGAAGATATATATACAGGAATAATCACTGGTATATGTGCTAGTGGTGGTAAAAATGTAACAGTAGTAGAAGTATAAATATATGAGTAAAATAAATAATCCAAGACCAGACCAAGATTTATCAGGTTATGTTCCTTATACAGGAGCTACGACTAACCTTGATTTAGGAGCTAATAATTTAGAAACTACTGCTCATATTCAAATAAAATCTGATAATGCAAGATTAGATTTTGGTACAGCTCAAGATGCATGTATAAAATATGATGGAACTGATTTACTTATTAATCCTCAAAGTACAGGAACTGGAGATTTAAAGATGAGTGCTGGTGCAATTCTATATACTCCTACTATAACTTGGGCAGATGGTGCAGCAAATGCTACAGTTGCTAATGGTAATATTTTTAGAATGCCTACTTCAGGTAGAGGTTATACAGTAAGTAATCTACTTGATGGAATTGAGGGTCAACTTGTAATGCTTATTGGAAGCGGTACCCCTATCGTTACCTTTGGTCAAACTGGAAATATAAGATTAGGTACACCTGCAACTACTTATGCCTTAGGTGCTGATGATGTATTAACTTTAGTATTTTCTGGATCAGTCTGGTATGAAGTAAGTCGTTCTACCAACTAAGATGATAACTAGAGAAGAATTTGTAAACGCAAAAGTAAGAAAGGAACAAATAGGTAATATGGGAGGATACTTTCTAATGTTAGGCAACAGAGATGTGATGGGTTATGACGAAAAAGATGCAATAAAAAAACAAGTAAGAGAGTTATGTAAAGAACATAAACCAAAAAAAGTATTAGAAATAGGATTTGGATTAGGATTTACAGCTACTGAATTTCAAGAACAAGGAGTAAAAGAACATACAATAGTAGAAGCTCATCCAGTAATATTTAAACGAGCAGAGAAATGGAGAAAAAAATATCCAAATAAAAAGATTAATTTAATAAATAAGTTTGTACAAGATTTCAAATATGATGAAAAGGATTACGATTTAATTTATGATGACAGAGATGAATTGGTAGAAGAATTGGAAGCTGGTACAACATTTCCTAATTGGAAAATAATAAAGTAATATGGAAAACGGAGATAAAATAAAAGTACACGAAAGATTATCCACACTGGAAGCACAGATGGATACTGTTTTAGATAACCATTTACCACACATACAGAAATCAATAGATAAAGCAACAAGTAAGATAGGGTGGTTTACTAGTCTTTTAATTGCTAATTTAGTAGCAGTAATAATGACAATGGTAAGATAGTTCTTTCCTAATTCGGAGTGATACCGAAGATTTTTTATAAGCTAATTTGTCGGAGATATTGCTCCGAGTTAGGAGAGAGTTAATCGTACATTAAAAATAAAAAAAATAAAGGAGAACAACATGAAGAAGTTTAGAGTTGGATGTAGCAGCGAGTATTGCGGTGGAGTTTCTTTCTTTTCAGATTTTAAATTTGATTCCTTAAAAATGGTCTTAATATGTTATGGGTTATGTTTTACTTGCGGTAAAAGAGTAAGAACACATATATCTATACAAGATTTAATGCATGTTAAGAACAAAAATGGAGGTTCAAATGAAACGTAAAAAATCAAAGAAATCAAAGAAAACTAAACGCAACAGTAAGAATCGTCATCATATCATTCCTAGTAGTAGGCGTGGAAAAGAAGGCGAAAACATTACTTTAATTTGTCAAGCTTGTCACAGTCTATATCATAAGAATTTTGGTAATATGACACCAGTAGAAATTATTAATTTCTTGGTAGAATATTATTGGAAAGGTCAATGGAAATGGGTGATAAGAGCATTAATTGAAAAAGATAATACTAGGGAGACATAATCATGCTTTCATTAGAAGATTTAATCTTAATAGGAATATGTATTTCAATTGGCTTTATCGGTGATAAACTAAAACCACAAGAATATCATTACGGGAATAACATTGTTATTGTTTATAAAAAGTATCAATGTCCTATCTATTGCCAAGTAGATCACTTTCATTATGTGTATTTTGATAGCACATTAATTGAATCTGGTAAAATGTATATAGACAAAGATAAACTTGGAGAAAAATACAAAGGAGAAAAAGATGAAAAAACCAAAAAAAAAGATACCTAAGTGGGTATTATGGCTAAATCTAGTAATTGGATTCTATAATTTACATTTATATGTTAATGATGGTGGATGGCTATTACTTGTAATAGGTTCACTCAACATAGGCATATGTATATTTTATAGAAATGAATTCCTTAAAATAGGAGACTAAAATGAAAAATAAAAAATGGTCAAAAAAGGACATCGCTTTTCTGAAGGGAAACTATTCTGTTTATACTAACAATGAATTAGCTGAAGAGTTAGATAGAACTGTTAGTGCAATAGAAAAGAAAGCTGGTAAGTTAGGTCTATACAAACAAATATTAGGTAAATTTGATGACGACCGACACTTATTAAAAGCTCGAACAGAAAGTAATGTTACCAAAAAAAAGTACAAAGAAGCGTTACTGGAGAACGACAGACTCCGTGATGAAAAAGAAGCGATACTACGTATTCAAGAAACTCCACAGGAGATAAGATTCACTCAGCGACAAAATGGAGGCAGTGATGCTACTGCATTTATTATCGCTAGTGATTGGCATATTGAGGAAACTGTTAATCCCTCAGATGTTTCAGGATTAAATTCATATAATCTTAGAATATCTGAAGAACGGGCTAAAAGGTTTTTTTCAAGTGCTTTAAAACTATTGAAGATTACTCAAAAAGAAAGTAGAGTTAATCAGGTTGTTTTAGCACTCTTAGGAGATTTCATTAGTGGACATATTCATTTGGAATTGTTGGAAAACAATACCTTACTTCCTGCTGATGCTATCTGGAGAGTACAAAACTATCTGATAAGTGGTATTAATTTCTTATTGAATAATTCCAAAATAGAGTTAACAATAGTGTGTCATGGCGGAAATCATGGTCGCATGACTCAAAGAATACATCATGCAACAGAACAAGGTAACTCGCTAGAAGTTTATATGTATAATAATATTGCCTTGTATTTTAAAGGTAATAAACGTATAAATTTTATGATAGCTGAGGGTTATCATACTTATCTTGATGTATATGGATATAAAGTACGACTTCATCATGGACATGCAATTCGTTATGCTGGTGGTGTAGGCGGTATCTTTATTCCTGTTAATAAAGCGATTGCACAATGGAACAAAGGTCGGACAGTTGATCTAGATGTTTTCGGACATTTTCATCAATTTAAAGACGGAGGAAATTTTATCTGTAATGGTTCACTCATTGGCTATAATGCCTTCGCTTTGTCAATCAAAGCAGATTACGAGAAACCAAAGCAGGCATTTTTCCTTGTTGATAAGAAGCGTGGGAAATCTATTGTGGCTCCCATTTGGCTCTTGAAATAACAAACTCCTCCAAAAATGTGGGCTGGATTAAGAAATCTTACGATGATTAATCTAGTCTGCATTCCTTCCTTTAATATTAAAATATATGAAACAAGATAATTTAAACTATCGATATGGATTCGGTGCTAAAAAGGATAAGAAAGATAAGAGAGATTATTTAGCATCAGGAATTACTGCTCCAATTACAGTAGAATTGACAACTTTTAGAATACCTGAAAAATATCCTAGTAAGAATCAAGGTGGTAGAGGTAGTTGTACTTCTCAAGCACAAACACATCATAAAGAAAGACAAGAGAAAATACCTTTATCTGCTAGATTTGTTATGGCTTTAACAAAACAGTGGGAACATAATAAAAGATGGGGTGCTTATACAAGAAATACTTTTAAGGTAGTAAAGCAATTCGGTGCTTGTAAAGAAGAATTATATCCTGAACCAAACTTTGAAATGAGTTGGAGAGATTACATTGATACTAATTCAATACCAGCAGAATGTTATGAAGATGCTTTAAAACATAAATCTAAATCTTATTGGCGAGTTGAGAATTCTATATTAGCTATTAAAGATGTATTAACTAGACATAAGAAATCAATCGTAATGTCTATGGGATGGTATAAAAACTTTAATAGAGTATTAGATGGAATATTACCAAGAGAGAAAGGTAAATATATTAGTGGACATGCAGTAGAGATAGTAGGTTTTGATGACTTTAATCAATGGCTAATAGTAAAGAATAGTTGGGGAGAACATTGGGGAAAGAAAGGAGACTTCTATTTATACTATGATATGTTAGCAGAAGTAATAAGAGATTTATGGTGTAGTCTAGATATAGAAAAAATGAATATATTAGTTGATGTAAGATATGGAAAAGAAAGAACTTGGAAATCTTATTTAGTAGAAAAACAAGTAGCATTCAATTCCTGGCTACACGCAAAGATAAAAAGATTACCAACGAACAGAGAAATAAATGCTTTAGCTTATGGTAAGTGGGATTTTCAAACAGTATATACTGGCATTAATGGAGATATTTGGTTATACTGGACTAAAGACCAAGCTGAGAAAAGAAATTTAATTAAAGAATTTATTAATTATTAATATAAAAATTATGAAACAATTAATTTATGAAATGCAACACTTCGGATGGAGAATAGCAATTGGAAACTTTTTATTATTAAAAGGGGGAAAAATGTTAGATGCCAAAAGAATAAGAATAACTTATAATAAAATAAAATAGTATGCCAAAAGTAGGAAAAAAACATTTTGCTTATACAAAAGCAGGAAAGGCAAAAGCAAAAGCTTATGCTAAAAAATTAAAGAAAAGAGTAAAAAAAAAATAATTAAACTTATAAATAAAAGGTTTAATTAGAGTGTTTAAAATTATAACATTAGACACGATACAATATTGTATTGTATAATAACTTAACAATTAATAAAAAAAATTATGAAATTTAATTTACCCAAAGATTGGCAATTTCTAAAATCAGTTAGATTCTGGTCAATCGTATTAATCGCTTTAGCAGGTTGGCTTAAAAGTGATGCTCTTATAACAGAAGCATTTGCAAACTTTTTAATAACTGTAGCTGGTGGTTATGCATTCATTAGAACAACTGATAGATTCGTTGATAAAATAAGTAGTTAATATGCAATTAAGTGAATTACAAACAAATGTCAATTATCGTAGAAGAGATACTACTGAGAATTTTGTTAGTAATGACGAGATTAAAACATATTTGAACGAAGCATTAGACACTATTCAAGCAGAAAATGAATGGGAGTGGGCAAAAGTTTCAACATCATTTTCTTATACAAGTGGATCTCATCAATACGCTTTATCTGCGATAGCAGCAGATTTTAAGATGCCCATAAATATATTTTACACCGATAATTACACTTTTGAAAATGTATCTTTACCTACTTTTCAACAACTATCTGGTCATTCAAATAATATGTATTCTATTGATGGAAGTTATATTTGGATAGACACAAGTTTTGGAACTGGTACATTACAATTAGATTATTATTCTCATTATGCAGCTAAAACATCTGGTGGAAGTATTATAGCCCAATTAAGCACTTCCACTGATGAACCATTATTACCACTAAGATTTCAACCAATGATAATAGATTATGCTGATGCGATGTGTCAAAGAAAAGAAGGATTATTAAATGATTACCAAATAGCTGAAGCTAAATTTTTAAGAAGATTAGAAAAAATGAAAAGAGAATATCCTTCAGTTAGAACCACAGCAATAATAAGAATGAAACAAGGCGATTTTGGTAAATATCGTACAAGCCAATTTGGAAAAAGTAACCCATTAAATCAATAATAAAAAAATAATGGCTAAAGGACCATATCAAGAAGTAGTTTACACTGATTTTTCTGGAGGTCTAGCCACACGAAAAGAAGACAATAAAATAAACGATAATCAATCTCCAGACTTAAGAAACATCACCTTTGACGGTGCTGGGTCTTTTATGCCTAGACACGGTAATGAAGCATTAGGAACATCTACCTCAAGTGTAGGAGCAATTAGTTCTACTTGGGTAGCTGCAAATACTAGAGAACAAATACCTATTAGGCAATATGATCAGTATTTAGAATATTACAACCCACAAACAACAACGTGGGAAAATTTAGATGCAGGTTATACAACTAACATGAATTTTGGATATTCTTTTTATAACAATTATACCTATTGGTCTAATCCAGCAGATTATCAAAGAAGATGGAATGCAGTTGTATGGTCAGTATCAGCAGCAATAGGTGTTGGACATACATCATGTGCATTATCTGTATCAGCAGCTTCTGCTTTAGGATTTCTATCAGCAGGAAGTATAGTAGTAGATGGTGAAGAAGTATATTATAGTGCAATAAGTGGTATAACTTTTACCACCGAAGCATTTACAGAAGCTCATGATGCTAATTGTGCAATAGCACAGTTACCAACTTCAGCAGGAGAAGTTCCAGCACCCGATGGGGGTTGGACATCAGCTGCAAATAATTTACCACGTGGTTCAATGATGTACGAAATGGATGGTCAAATGTTTGTTACAGGAGCTTCAGGAGTATCAGGTAATGTAGTTTCTTATTCAGCATTAGATGAACCAACTAATTATACTGTTTCATCAACACCAGGTGGTGGAGGACTAGCCCGTTATCCTGAATCTATAGGACCTATAACAGCTTTAAATTCTTTTGATGAAGTATTAACTGTTTTTAAAGAGAACACTATTCGTCAATTAACATTTAGTGAGGTAGCAGATGGAAGTGCTGGATCTATAGAAATTGTAAGTAGAAATGAAATTATAACAGCTCCTAAAATTGGCTCTATTAATAATAAAGGATTAGCTAAAGTTGAAAATGACTTAATGTATGTAACACCATCAGGATGGATTAAATCTCTTGCTGTAACACTAGAAGGAAGAAAATCATTAGAAAGTTCAATAGATATAAGACCAACTGTAGAAGATTATAAAATGACGTCAGCGGCAAGTATCTATTTTGATGGTAAATTATATTTGGCTTGTGCTGAATCAGATGCTACAATAAATAATATTGTCTTAGTATGGGATTATGATTATAGAGCTTGGACAAAATTTATTGGATGGAATGTTGGTGATTGGTTCATTTATAATAACGGACTTTACTTTGGTGCTTCAAATGAAATAAGAACATATAAAGTATTACAAAACTTTGATGATAATTCCTATGCTTATGAAACATTTTGGAGATCTAAGCAGTTAGACTTTGGTTTTTCAACAGAACAAAAAAGATTAGATCAAATTTATATTGAAGGTTATTTGACTACTAATACCACTATAGGGGTATCAACTTATTTTGATGGCAAAGATGCTCCCATAGCTAAATCTATAGTAGGTACAGGAGATTATGTATTTACTGGAGAACAGGCACAAGTTATAGGTGGACAAATTTGGGGTGAAGGAATATATGGTGGCTTTGGAAGAACTGGAGAAGCTTTTACTTTAAGTAAATTTAGATGGTGGGGTAAGTATTCAAATCAAAATTTTTACAATTTTCAAATAAAAATAGGAACTGCATCTCCTGGTTTTGTGTACAAGATTACACACATAGCTCCTTACGTATCTAAGGTACCAGGTAAGAGAGTTCCAATAGCTTCAATAAATTAATAATAAAAATATATGGCAAAATTAAAAAATATTAACTGGATTAAAGGAGCAATCAAAAGACCTGGTGCATTTAAAGCAAAAGCTAAGCGTGCAGATATGTCAACTGCTGCGTTTGCTCGTAAGGTATTAAAAAAAGGATCCAAAGCTAGTACAAGAACAAAGCGTCAAGCATCATTAGCAAGAACATTAATGGGCTTTAGAAAGAAAAAATAATAAATTAAATATATGGCAATATATGAACCACAATCATTCTATGAAAGTACACTTGCAGTAGCGATAGCTGCAGGAGATACTACAATCCAAGTAACTACAGCCCCAACAATGACTGAGGGTTTTATGGTCCTTGAAGCTAATACTTCTAATCGTGAGATTATCAAGTTTACTGGTGTAAGTGGAACTAACCTAACTGGCTGTGTGAGAGGATTAGCTTCTTATGGTAGTGATCAAAGTGCTGGAACAGGAAAGGCACATGCAGCAGGAATAGATATTGCGATGAGAAATGTCCATTATTATGAATCACAATATTATCTAGCTTTTACTGGAACTTCAGCAACAGGATATAATGATTTTAGATTAGGTGATGGAGCAGCAGTTAGTTCTTCTGATAGATATTGGTATGTTCAAACTTCATCTGTATCAGCATTCTGGGGATTATCCTCAAGTGGACAAATGGTAGTATCTGAAGATGGAGCAACATCTTATGTTATTAGTGCTGGTGGTTCAGGAGTTACAGCTGGTGATGGAATAGATATTACAGGTGGAGCAGTAAGTGTAGATTCATTATCTACAAGTGGATTAAGAATCTCAGCATCTCAGTTAGCAGTTGATCACGATGGGGATACTATTAAATTATCTGCTAGTGGTTCATTATATTCCTCAGCTTCTAAAATGAACTTACTTGCTGGAATGGATTTAACTGCTGGTCAAGCATTACAAATTAGTGCAGATGGTAATACATATCCAACTGATGCTAGAAATTCAACTTCTACAGCAAATTTTATTGGATTTGCTGCAGAAGCTATAACAGCAGATGAAACTGGTGCAGTAAGTGTATTATTTAATACTGATCAAACAGGATTAACAGTAGGAGATGTATATTATTTAGCTGATGGTACAGAAACCTTAGTGTTAGATTTAGGAGAAATTAGTACCACTGGTCATTCTACAGCTAGTTCAGGACATTGGATGTCATTTACAACTGCAGCTGGACAAACTGATATATCTGGTATGGGTGCTTATATGGTATGGAACTCAAGTGGTGGAACTAATTTTACATTTACATTGTATGAAGGAGCAGGAAATGCAGGAGCTGTATTAGCAACAAAAACTTTTAGCTATACAGGTACTATAAGTACGTATTATTGGATAGAGAAAGCATTTGATATACCAGTTCCAGTATCAGAACTTACACAATATACTCTAGAAATAAAGTCTACTGGGATAATTATTTCATGGAGAATGAATGATAATAATATTTATGCAGGAGGTGGATCAGATATAGATCCAACTTATGATTTCTTAATCAAAAGTTATAAAGTTAATAGTTATGGTACAATAGATACTTCTGCTGGAACTAATTCTAAAAAAGTAGGAATTGCTACTTCAGCAACAAGTATATTAATTAAAAACGATAATTAAAAATATATGGCATTATACCAACCAGAATCATTTTTTGACACAACACTAGCTTCAGCTATTACAGCTGATGCAGCTACTATTAGTGTTACCTCAGCACCAAATATAACAGAAGGTTATATGGTTATTGAAGCTAACACTTCTAATAGAGAAATAATTAAATATACAGGTGTCTCTGGTAATAATCTTACAGGTTGTGTTAGAGGACTTGCTTCATTTGGAAGTGATGATAGTGCTGGTACAGGTAAAGCTCACGCTGCTGGTGTAGACGTAGCTAATAGAAATGTTCATTTCTACTATGCTGAATATTATAATGTCTTAGGTGGTACTTCTGCTTTTCCAGGAGTCTCTACATTCTATGATTCTAATACTGTAACAATAGGTGATATGACTGGAGTAGAAGATACTAATAGATTTTTTTATACCGTTACCAGTTCTGTTTCTGCTTTTTGGGGACTATCCTCAAGTGGTGCTTATGTTATTTCAGAAGATGGTTCTACTTCTTATGTAATATCAGCTGGTGGTAGTGGTGTTACTGCAGGAGATGGTATTGATATTAGTACTGGAGTAGTTAGTGTAGATAAATTATCTACAGGTGCATTAAGAATTTCATCTTCAAAATTAGCCGTTGGTGTTGATGGAGATACAATTCAAGTAAATGGCTCCAACCAATTATATAGTGCTGCATCTACTACTATTTTTAATGATTATACTGAACATAATCAAAGTAATAGTACTGATGAATTTACTATACTTACAGCTACTATACCAGCTAATACTTTAGGAACAACAGGAGGAATAGAGTGGAAAGTATATGTAAATACAAGTAATAATAACAGTGGTACTGGTTGGATGTTTAAAGTATACTATGGTGCTATTGGTTCTCCAACAGAAGTAATTAATGCACAAGCACTGAATACTGGTAATCAAAAATTAGATGGTGTGACAGAGGGTATAATATTAGCAGCTGGTGCTACAGATTCTCAGGTTGCTAATATGAGTTTACACTTTGGTAATTACGAAGGTGATACAGGTCAGGAATTTGAACCTAAGTTAATTGGAGGTCAACCTGGAACATGTACAGAAGATAGTACTGTAGATTTAGAATTTAAAGTAACAATGAAATGTGGTGGTGCTAGTGGTGATATTTATTCTAGATTTGGTTACATAAGAAAATTATAAATAATTTAATAAAAAATATATGCCTAACGAAAATCAAAATTTAACAAGTCAAATCCCTAAACCAGGAGGTCAAGGGTCATATTTTGATTTTTGGAATCCAAGTGCTAAGCCAAATGATGTATTATTATTTGGAAATAATCTTACCAATCAGAGTCCACAAATCAGAAATGTAGTTCAACAAGGTATGGGAAGTCCTTATATGGATCCCTCAACCAGAGAACAAGTAGGCGTTAAACTTAATCAAAACTTTGACACTACTTTTGGAGGAAATAGATTTAATCAACAATTTTATAATAGTGCTTTAAAAGGTCTTGGAGAAATGGACCAACCAATAATGAATAGAGGAATGGGAGAAATGGATCGACCAAATCCATATATAAATCAATCAAATCCATATTTAAGAAATATAAATTAATAACAAATATATGGCACAAGCAACATTAATTAATCCTGATACAGGAGAAAGAGTAGCAGTTCAGACTGGCACTCAACAAGCCCAAAATTATTTTGGTCAGGGTTATGTTTTAGAAACAAGTTACAATCAAGCTACTGGACAAAGTACGTGGGATACTACACCAGCAGGTGGTGGTGCACCAACAACTGGTGGTTACCAAGCTCCACCTCCAAGTGTACAACAACAATTAGATGCTTATACAGCTAGTCAACCATCAAGTGGTTTCCAACAATTTGGAACAGATTTTCAGGAGATGTGGGCTGCTCAGCAAGCTGCTTTAGAACAGGCAAGACAAGCTACAATAGGTGGGTTAGAATCACAAGAAGCTGAAGCTGTAAGAAGAACAAGAGATGTCGGTGGTAGACAAGCAGGAAGTATGCGTAGATTACTTGGTAGAGCAGGTGGTTTTACTACTACTGCTGGTGCTCAAGCTATGGAAGCTCAAAATTCTCGTTTAGAGGAAGAAGTATCTAGACTTGGTATGGCTAAGTCAGATGCTATTGCTCAAGCTAATGCAGCTTTTGCACAGGGAAATGCAGATTTAGCTGGTAAAGCTTTTAATACTATGTTTCAAATAACATCTGCTATAGAATCACAACAACAACAAATGATTACTAATTTTCTTAAAATGCAACAGGAACAAAGAGCACAAAGAATGTATGATCCTAGCGATTTACTAGATATTGCTCAAACTTTAGCAGTTGGACAAACACAAATAATAACTGATCCAGGTACAGGAGAAGAATTTACAGTTCAAGGAATAGGTAGTAATGATGCTACAATAAAAGCAATTGCTTCTTATGATGCTGCTGGTAATTTAACTATTAGTGCATATCGTATGTCAGCTACAGGTTTAGAGCTTATTGATCAAATAGATGCTGGACAAGTAGGAAAACCTGGTCCTTCTGGTGGAGGAGTTATGCCAAATATAACAGTAATAACTGATCCAACTACTGGAATACCAACATTTATACAGACAACTAATAGAGCTGATGGAACTATTCTTTACACAGATTTGCAAACTGGAGACGAAGTTGATCCAGCAGATGTAACAATAGATCCACCACCCCCTGAAGATCCTTTTGATGTCTTTATTAATGATATAATGAGTGATTTAAATCTGGGTTTTGACTTAGAATAAATAAAAAAATAATATGGCTTTTTTTAGTGACATAGGTAAATCTTTTGCGAGAATTGTATTGCCAAAATCTTGGGAATATAGATTAGGTATTACCCAAAGACCTATGGAATTTCCCATAGGAGAAGGAGAAGCAGACGAAGAAAGAGCACAAAGAACATTACTTGGTATAAAAGAAGAAGATCTAAAAGGTGTACAACCACTAACTAAAAGACCTTCTTTTAGTGCTGAATTTAGAGATGAAGCAGCAGAGAGAGTAAAACTTGAAATACAGAGTGGTACTTTTGATAAAGAAAAAATAAAAAATAGTCTAAAATCACTTGCTAAACAAAAAGTTAATGAAGCAATATTAAAGAAAAGATTTGATGAAGGAAAAGATTTATGGACTTTTGAAACGGTAAAAGGGAGACCAGCTGAATATGCAAAAGATGTTTTTGATAAAGATTGGGGAAGAAATGCAAAGGAAATTGTACAAGGAATAGGAGTATTGCTTGGAATGGGTAGTAGACGTGCTTGGGAGAAATTAAAACATCCAATTAAAACTACAAAACAAGAAATAGAATTTGCTAAAAATATAGCCACATCTCCAGAATATCGTGAAGAAATTTATGAGAAATATATTGATCCAATAGTAGAAGAATATAAGGAATATCGTCATCCTTTTCAAAAATTAGCAGAAGATCCATTAGATGTTTTTTTAGATGCTACAGCAATCGCAAGTTTAGGAGGAATGGCAGGTATTAAACCCCTTGAAAAAGCATCAAAAGTTTTAAGTATTAAGAATGTATCTAATACTACAAAGAATATTATTAAAAAAGTAATACCTGACGGAGAAAATTTAATTAAAAATATAGAAGTAGCAAAAGGAACAAGAAAATTATTACAAAAAGAAGCTGTAGCACATTTATCTTCTAGAGCTAGAATTATAAATGAGATAAATAGCACTATAAATAAATTATCAAAAGAAGAAGCTGCAATACTTCCAAGAATTGTAGAAGGTTTTAGTAAACCACCACCAGGTACTACTAATGAATTTCAGAGAGCAGTAGGATTAATCCGTTCTTTAGCTGCAGATCAAGAAAAGTTTGGATATAAAGTTGGATCACTTACTCCAGAAGTTGTACAAAGACGTAAGTTTCAACCATTAGCAAAATTTTTAGAGAGTGAAAAAAAATTTGAATTTCCTGCTAAAGGGGTAAAAACTTTAGATGTTAAAATACCAACTAAAAATTATGGGAAAATCAGAGATGTTATTCTAGACAAGCCATCAAAAGATCCCTTTTCAGAAAGTATAATTTTTAGTAAAGTAAAATCAGCTCCAATAGATTCGTTTACAAATAAACAATTTAATAGAAAGTTTGTTGATAAAATACTTAATGATATTAGGGCTGGTAAACAGATAGAACCCATTATTGTTGATGGTACTAGAATTGTAGATGGAAATCATACTGCTACTGCATTAAAAGAGCTTGGTTTTGATGATATGCCAGTGGTTTTTATGGATGATTATTTAGCTTCTAAAGCATCTCTTATTTCATCAAAATATAATAATTTTGTTGGGGGTAAAACAATCAAAGGTGAAAAAGCTATTCCTTGGGAAAAATTAACTGGTGATAATTTAAGAAGAGGTATTGAATCTATTAAAACTTTTTTTCCTGATGCAGATCCTATTTATATGCGTCATTTTTTTGAAGATACACCTGCAAACTTTAGTAAGTTCTTTTTAAATACTCAACCTGTTAGATCATTTAAACCTGGATTTTTAAAAAAATCTTATGGAGTAGAAGGATATATAGGAGCAGGATTAAAAACAACAAAAAAAGAATTAAAAGATATTTTAACTAGACAAAGTGTAGAAAATTTAAAATGGCAACGTAATATAGATTTAATTAATAAGGTGAAAGAAAGTCCATATGTTAAACCATTAAAAGCAGGAGAACAATTATTACCAGGATATAAAGTATTTGCTCCAGATGGTCTTCTAAGATTTTATCGTGGAACAATAAATTTAACTGATACATTAAAAAAGAATATTAATGTAGGGGAAGATGTTTTTGAAGTTTTTACTGAGTCAATTAAAAAAGCATTTCCAGATTTATCATTAGATGAAATAAAAAAATCATATTTAGGTGTAACAAAATCAAAAGTATATCAAGTTCCTGACGCAATGGCTAATCAACTTTCAAAAATAACTAAAAGTGGTAATAGTTTTGTTAAATTATTTTGGGATAAACCGATTGATGCATTTAGATTTGCTGCCTTAGGTCTTATGCCTCGATGGAATGTTAATAATATTGTTGGTAATACTATATTTAGTATTATGACTGGTGATATTTTCACTCCTAAATTATTTATACAATCTCAGAGAGCTAGAAAACAAGGGTTATTACCTGATGAATTATTTGGTGGTCTTCATCAAGTAGAAAGAACAACAAGTGGTAAGTTAGGTCCAGCAGCAGAAATTCCCTTAGTTAAATCATCTATTGCACTTCATGATAAATTATTAAATACAAAAGTAATTGGTCCGATTGTTAAAAATATAGAAAAAGCAGTTAACTGGTCAGTATTTAAACCTCTTCAAAAGATAGGTAATTGGTCTTTTAAAGCTAATCAATATATTGATGAATTATTTAAAGGTGTTGGATATATTAGTGCAGGACTTAAAGCTGATAGAAAAAGTTTTATGCAAAGGAGTATTGCTAGTTTTGAGGATGTTGAAAAAATGTTAAAGAAAACAGGTAAAAATGCTGCTAAAGTAGACGAGTTAGTAGAAGGGGTACATAAATGGTATTATCATGGATTAAATTTGACAGATGTTGAAAGACGTGTGGTAAGAAAAATTATTCCTTTTTATTCTTGGATGAGATGGATTACAGAATATTCCTACAGAGTAGCTACTGAAGCACCTGTACGAGCAAATATTATTAAAAATTCTGCTCGTAGTTATTATATGATGACTGGTCAAAATGAATTACCTTCATGGTTAAGAGGTGCTGTACCATTAGGAAATGATGAAGATGGTACAGTTTATTATTTAAAAACAACAGGAATGAATCCTTTTGATACTATAACCGATTTAATGAGTGAAGGAGTTGCTGGATTAGCATTACAAAGTTCTGCACCAGGAATCAAAACATTCGTAGAACGAGCAACGGGAAAAGAAATATTTTTAGGTAGACAATTTACAAAAGAAGGTATAATTCAATCATTTAGTGGTCAACTATATAAGGTAGATCCCGAAACAGGAAAAGCTGAAGTTGTAGAAGAAACAATAAAACCAAAATTAATGGAACATCTTTTAAGAAATTATGTTCCACAGTATCTTTTAATGGAAACAATATTAACGGGTGGTCGTCAAAGATATACAGCCGAAGGACTAGATACTATTTTATCTGATTTATTTAAAGAAGAGAAAGATAGAAAAGCTATTATTAAAGATGTTATCACTCATCAAGGAGTTGAGAAAAAGAAATTTTGGAATGAAATAGGTAAAGCACTTGGTATAAATATACAAGAAACAGAACCCGAACAAATATTAGGAAGTGAAAAAGCAGTAGAAAGAGCTACTACACAAGCTTTATATAGAGAATTACCTTTATTAAATCCTCGTTTTAAATTAATGGTACGAGAAAGAATGGCACAAGAAATAGCAGAAGGAACTCCTAAAGAAGAAATAAAAGCTAAACTTGAACAGTGGCTTCTAATTAATGCTGAAGAACTTAAAAAATTAAAATAATTTTATTAGTCTTTTTTGATATATTTAAGCAGCTGATTAACAGCTGTTTTTACATTATTTAATTTGTAAGAAAGTTCTCTATCATCTTTAATCTCCTCTGTGTGGCTTATATTTGCGTTCTGACGAGTTATCTCAAATAAATCGTACAAAGAAAGCACAATGTAGGGTTCAGGATTTATATCAGGAGACTTAGGATGTTTAAATACTAACATGGATATGTTAGCGTCATTGTCTTGTCTCTTCATTTGTTCTATCCAATCTACTATTACTAGATTCTTATGGTTCTTTGCTTCAAGAACCCAGTTAAGTTGAGGACATCTTATGTCTGCCTTCTCTAGTCCTGCTCCAGAACCAAATACTCTGTAAGTTTTCTCATCTAATTCTTTAAGTTCTTCTACTATAAACCTTTCGAACTTAGCTCCTTTAACTTTTCTGGTTACATTTTTCATAATTAATATTGATTATAAGCTTCTGTGTTAAGTACATCAATGTAAGTTTTGATAGCTGTCATTTTTAATTCTTTACTTCTCATGGAAAGTTTTATTTTTATTTCTTCTATTCCTTCGTCTGTTGCTTCCCATTTTCTATCTGCTTCTGCTGCTGATTTACTTTCCTCTCTTAGATTTTGCCAGGTCTTTGCTTTTACTTCTTTTAATTTAACAAGTCTTTCACCTAACTTTGCATGTTGGTAAGCAAGATCTAATCTTTCTTGAGCTAATTCTCTAGGTGTTTTAGTCATTTATTTTTCGTCTTAATGTTATAGAAGATTTAAACTTTAGATGTTTCATCGGAGGTAATATTGTTCCATCTAAATTAGATTTTCTACCTTTATTTTCTTGTATAAAAAAATCACCAAATTCATGTAAGTGAAGTCTTAAACCATCTGATGAAATATCTACTGCATAAAATTTGAATCTATCTATAACATCTTCTACTTGTTTAAGTGTGCAACCTAAATCTGCTGCTATCATGTGTATTAGTTCTGGTTCGTTTATTTTAATTTGTTTCATTCTCCTAATATTAAATATACTTGTCCTGAGTCTGCACCTGCTTCTTCATTTTCTCTGGCTCCTACAATAAAATCTTTATGCCCATCACCATTCACATCACCTACACCTGCTACTACTGCACCACTATTATCAATTTCATTTTCTCCTAAGTAAGATAAGTCTGCGTTAGCTAAGTTTATATCGTTTGTCCAACCTGTGTTTCTTCCTAAAATCAAATAGGTTTTTCCTTTACTCTTTATCTCATTCACATCTGTACCACCATAACCTGCTGAACCAATAACGAAATCATCAAAGCCGTCATCATTAAAATCACCTATACCTGAAAGATTGGCACGGCATTCATACATGTCTTTAATATTTTCTCCTATGTAAGAAGCATCTGAATTACTCAGACTTAAGTTATTACTCCAACTATTTTCTTTACCTAAAATAATATAAACTTTTCCTGTTGAACTGTTATGATAATCGCTGGCTAAAATAAAATCATTATAGTTGTCATTATTAATATCTCCAGCACCATCTAAACAAAAGCCACTCATGTCTCCACTATTTTCTCCCACAAAAGATGCGTCTGCTGTTGATAAATTAACATCCATTTGCCAACCACTTTCTTTTCCAAAAATTAAATAAGTTTTACCACTGTATCCTGAGTAACCATACGCATTAATTATGAAGTCAGATATGTTATCTCCGTTAACATCTTTTACTCCAGCTACTGAAGCTCCGCTCTGATCCCCACTATTCTCACCGATGAAAGATGCATCAGCTGTGCTAAGATTAGTATTTAAAGACCAACCAGTTGCTTTACCAAAAAATATATAAGTCTGACCAGAGTCAGCTCCCCCCTCATCACTCCCATAAGCACCAATAGCAAAGTCATCAAGGGAGTCATTATTAATATCTCCTATTCCATCTATGTTTGAATATTCCCAATCAGTTTGATTTGAATCTTCTTCCCAAATAAAAGAGGCATCAGCATTAGAAAGACTCACATTGTTTTGCCATCCATCAGCTTTGCCTAAAATTAAATAAGCTTTTGCTTCTTGTTCTACCCATCCCCAACCACCAATAATAAAATCATCGTAACCATCTCCATTTATATCATCTACTCCAGCTAAAGAATAACCCATAAGATCTAAGTTATCTTCTCCGATAAAGGATGCGTCTGCTCCTAAAAGATTAGTATCCATACTCCAACCATCTGCTTTTCCAAATATAATGTATACCTTACCAACATAATCGTCATTACTATCTTGATAGTGTGTAGCTCCCATTGCAAAATCTTCTAAGTTATCTCCATTAATATCTCCTATACCTGTAATGGAATGACCTAGCTTTGCTCCTGGATCTGCTAAGAAAGAAGCATCACTGTTAGCTAATTCTTTTTCTAAAGTAGCTGATCTAGTAAAAGGTTTAGGTGGTGGTTTAATGTTTAAGGAATGAATATGTTTACCAAAAGCAAAACTACCCTGAGGAATAAGAAAGATTAATAACATTAAAATCGTATTTATTTTTTTCATATATTTTTGTTTAATCTCTTATAAGCACCTCAACTATACGAAAGGAACTTTGTGTAAGTAACACCGCTGAGATGCTTGTAAGAGATGGCGAACCCATGCATTCACCGCCTCTTAATTACCGAATTATACCAGTTATCTTGCCCATTAATTTTCTTAATGTTTTCTGATAAACACGTACTACTCAGTAACTTTTTTCTTTTCCATGTATTTTTTAATTGCTTTACTTTGTATTACTTTCCATCTTTCGGGATGTTTCTCTCTCCATTCATAGGAAAGTCTTTTTATATTTTCTCTATAGTCAGGTTTAGTTTTCCATCTATTTCTGCCATAACAAATATTACACATTCCAAAAGCATAATGTTTATTCTCTGTCGTTTTACATTTCAGACATTTTTTATATTTTTTTGACCATTGTTTTTTCATAATTCTACTTAAAAGGATTATTCTCTTTGTAATTAATGTGCTGTTGGAGATGATGTTTCTTACATAACCAGATAATATCTAAATGTTTTCTATAATCTGTGTGGTGTGCTTCTACCTCTTTGTCTCCACATGTCTCACATGCTTCTTTAATTAATTTTCCACTTCTTAAATACCTATTAACTTTCATTCTTGCTTTCTGTTTACCAGGAAATTTTAGATTTGATTTTCTTTTGTACTCTCTTAATTGTAATTTTCTTCTTAATTTTTGTGTTCGATCCTTTTCATATTCTAGTATCTGTTTTCTTTTCTTATAATATCTTCTTTTAACATCTTTTCTGGTACAAAGTTTACATTTACCAAGACGCTTGTCTTTCATTTCATGATGCCAATAAAATTTAGATAAAGGTTTTTTTATTTTACATTTGAAGCATCTTTTCATACTAATTAAAAAGGTATATCCTCTACATTAACTTCTTTTATCTCAGCTTCTGGTGTCTTCTCAACTCCTTGAAAAGGATTTGGAGGAGTTTCAGGTGCAGGATCATCAAAGAAAGCTACATATCTTTTGTCAAACTTAATGGTTTTACCTTGTCTATTTTCAAAAGATGAGGGTATCTCATTAAATCCTACAAGATATTCTTTATTAAGTTGTACTTTACCAGCTTCAAAAGCTAAATATGCTTTAGTCTTATTTCCATCCTTCTTAGTGTCATAAAACATATACTTCACACCATGTTGATCTTTTAATTTTACTTGAGTAAATTTTTTTCCTTCCTTATTAGTAAATTCTTGTACTCCTAGTTCAGTTATTTTTATATTTTTTGTTTGTAATTCCATATTTTTAATATTTTAATATTGCTTCTTCAAAGATAACTTCAATGTCATCTTGATATTTTTTAATGTCTATATTAAAATCTCTACGCTTTTTAAATTGATACCATTTCAATTTATTTTTCGCATTGATAAGGTCATCACGGTAAGTATAAAGATTTATTAATGTTTTTGTTTTTTCTTTCATAATTTATATATTTAATAAATAAATAGTTTCTAATTTGCTCTCTATGGTGTCTATTTGCCCTTCTAAGCGATTTATATAGAGAAAAGGGGTAAGATATGGTTTCTCTTAAAAAGGTGGCTGATTATCTGAAATTTCTTTTTTAACCTTTTCAGCTTCTGCTCTAGTTTTGAGCATAGCTTTAACAAACTCAGGATATTTTTTTTGATATTCTTCTAAGTTATCAAACTCTACCTCTACATAGGCATATTGTTCTGTTGGAATTCTTACTGTAATTTTCATATATTTATTTTAATAATTTATTTAAATCACTTTATCTTCATACTCACAATTATCACACTCCCAGTCTCCAGTCCTGTGAAATCCTCGCTCTTCATTTCCGATTAGAAGAGGTCTATATTCCTCCTCCTTACAGGAAGGGCAGGTTTCGCCATCACCAAACTTATCCTCATCACTTGACTCAAAGTTTTCAGGGTGATATTTTTTCTCAATTTCTTGGTCATAGTTTTTAATCATATATTTTTATTAATTAATTATATATCTACATCATATCTTTCTAAATCTTCTAGATCAGGAACAGATTCTTCTGAACCGAATGCTTTTTTATAATAACATTCATCACATACGCAGTATACATTCCACCAATTGGGTTTCTTGTTTATATAATTTAATTTAACTTTTATACCTTTTCTATTTTTGAATATTCCTGTTCCTATAAATATTCCGCACCGTTCACAAAACTCTCCTAATTTTCTTCTCTTTGGTCTAACACTTCTAAAATATATTTTTACATCTCTTCTTGTTAAATTTTTTCGTTTGATTTTTGTTCTACCTGTTTTAGGATTGAGATAAATTACTGTGAGTATTTTTTTTTGTTTATTCATTAAGCATTTATGAATGTAAGATGTAAAGTCCAATGACTGTGATATTACGGCTAAATCTAGTAACTGGACTTTACACTAGGATTGTATCACATATATTATACTTTGTCAAATCATCATCTCTTATAATTAATTATATCTTTAATGTGTCCTCCAAATTCTAAATAATTTCCATCTGATCCTTTAACTTTTAACTTACCTCCAACTCTTTTAACTTCCTGAGTTCCATAATACATTTTATCTTTTTCAATATCTTCTTTTATTTTAAGTCGTGCTTCGATCTTATCTAATTTGCGCCACAGGGAGCCAGGACTTTCTATCACATAAGGATATTCTTTGAAGCTTTTAGCTTTTCGCGCAAAAGCCAGTAAGTTTTTTTTATCGCCAAATCTTTTAATGAGTTTAGCTAAATCTTTATAAGCAGTTTTATTTTCTCTTAAAGGAAAATCAAAAATTTTAGAAAGTTCGACTAATATATATTTATATATATTATTCTTTACATTATTGTTTATGTATCGTCTGCTGTCCTTCTGCTGTATCGTTTGCTGTTCCTTCTGATAATCTTCATAGTTTAAAATGGTTATTATTGTTGTAATAAATCTATCTTTCTGCTGTTCTATCTGCTGTATCGTTTCTAAGTAATTTAAAAAACGCCTAACTTTGTTCCTACTCCACTGCCATCTCTTCGCCATTGTTAGTTCTGACCATCCAAGCTGTCCTCTTCCTATATCTACAAAATTACCTCTTATTTGGATGGTTCTTTTTTTATGATTAGCAAATAAAATTAGATCAACCCAAGCTTGCCCTTTGGTAAAAGGTTCATTAAACCATAAAGGGTTATCTTCTATTTTTCTATGTAATTTAATCCATCCACTCATATATTTAACTAACAAAAAGAGCATGACCACTGGAAAGCCCTAAACCAAGGCGATGATCATGCTCTTTTCGACAATTAAATATTAAATTGTTAGTTGTAGTATTTTCCATAAGGGTATATTATCATATATGTAATATTTTGTCAAGAAAAAAATCAGTTATCTTTGCGACTCCTGTTATCGGGTTGCGCTTAACTGATCTTTTTCTATGTATAATTTCTGCGAAGATTATTTATTCTTCGGTAGCTTCTTCTTCAAAAGCTTCTTCCGCAGTTTCTTCTTCCACTGCTTCAACATTTTGTTCTTCATCACTCATAATTATTTTTGTTAATAATTAACTAAAAAAATAATAGCAAATATTGATCCTTTTGGCAAATCTATTTGCTATTATTCCTTTCTTAATTAATCTCGTTCTTATTTAATACTGACATATATTTATTCCTTTCTATTTAGTTAATTTTTTCTAATTCTAAATCTCCTTTTTCATTTTCTTCATATTGCCAACACTCATCATTAGGAAAGATAACTGATTTATTATTATATACTTCTATGGAATCACTGTTATCGCTTCTAATATAGTGGCTTTCCCCTATTTCCTTAAAAGTATTTCCCTCACTATCTATTGATAATAACACTTCGTTATTTTGTGGTTGAGCCTTTAATAACTCAATAAGTTCTTTTATTTTCATATATTTATTCCTTTCTTAAATTATTTATTAAAACAACGAAAACAACAAGTTTGAGTATAACCATCAAACCAACCATCACCTTCTGTATCTTCTCTTTGACAGTGAGCTTGGGCTTCTTTAAGTGTTAAGCCCTTTTTGATAACTCTTTTTTTAAAATTATCTCTAAAATATCTGATAATTTTATAATGTTTATTACATTCTTCCATAAGTTTATTCCTTTCTATTAATTATTAATAATATTGTCATATTCCAGAAAGTCATTATACCAATTCTCGTTTTCTTCCCCACCATAAAAGCCATTTATATATGCTTCTTGTA
>Ga0209128_1000215_pt1 | contig 41008 bp, 55 predicted proteins | sample ETNvirnome_6_100_FD_184072 | JGI IMG/M metagenome (GOLD analysis project Ga0209128, IMG submission 184072) | Marine viral communities from the Pacific Ocean - ETNP_6_100 (SPAdes) (version 2) | ecosystem: Environmental > Aquatic > Marine > Oceanic | place: Pacific Ocean | collected 2013-06-19
GCATACACAATGGTGTTTGGTTGGAAGGTAATCATCCTCTCACCACCAATTGTTGCCCTCTTTTTATCATCAGTAAACAGGAGGTCACCCTGAACCACACCAGTAATACCAAGTTTGGGGAAGTATTTTAGTGCTGCCTTGAGTTTTGCTGCCAACTGACCAGAGTAGTTCTCATCAATCTGCTCAGAAGTATACATCTTTTTAGGATTAGTCTTTGCAAATACAGACTTTGTTCCTACAAAAAAAGCATCCCACCTAGGATCAATTCCACAAACAATAGCAGGAGCACCATCCCACTTAGTAGTCACACGTATTGGTGACGTTGGTTCCGTAAGCATACTACCAAGTTCTCTAAGGAAGTTGATTGCGTTGAATCCTCCCTGAGTCCCATTGTTGAGGATGTCATCTTCAAGGTGTTCTAGGTGTGTGTTTTTTGCCATGATCTTATTATAGGGCAGAGAGGGGTGGAGTGGACAGTTTAGTTATTGTAACTTGTAGTATACGGAAGATTTATCTGACTGAGATGACGCATAAAGATAAAGTTCCTTCATTGCCATATCTTTATCTTTACAGGACGTGTTCAACCAATCTAAAAATCTTAACCCAGCAAGTTTACTATATCTCCAAGACTTATCCTGAGTATCAATTTCTACCTTCATATTTATTTCTTGTTTCTTCGTTTGGTCAAGTCCTTTTGCATTATATTCTTTCAACAAATCATAGATCTCAATTGTGATATCTTTTGATTTACTTGCATTTGGATCAGACTCTGCCCAGGTAGGAATATTAAATTGATTTATGTTTGTAAATCCTGCATTTTTTAAAAGTTCAACAACAACTGCACCTTGAACTTTTCCTTGAGCAGCAGATTTTCCTTTCAGTTCTAACTTCCAATCTCCTTTAGAAGACCCACCAAAATTTCTTGCTTGAAATTTATCAAACTGTCCAGGTCCATAATAGAGATAAACATCCATAGAGGAAGTAAAGGTGAGATCATACTTTTCATACTTTGCCTTTTCGTTTGCCTTTCTAACTGCAACGGATTGATTATTTTTAGGATCCATCTTTGGCGTACCCTCAATCTTTTTGAGAGAAATACCAATCAATTTTTCCTCATTAAACAATTGAAGGAGTGCATTGTTTAAACAATCAATAGTATTCTCTCCATCCAAATGCTTCTTAATCTCTGCAATCTCAGATTCCTTCACCATCCATATATCGGCAGGATTCCACTTATCCTCTGAAGAGAGATTAGTTTGTCCCTTTACTCTACCAAATGCTTTTTTAATTGCTCCATCATCAAGATCCCTATCTCCTCTCAAAAATTTATATCCAGATCCACCAACCTTTTCAAATATTTCATTTGCCCCTTTCACAGATCCTTCTTTCCATTCTTTTGGAATACCCATAATTTCTTCTAGTTTTGTACCACCCACATCAGCATATTTCATTCCACACTGAAGATCTTCTATGGTATAGATTTCCTTCTCACCACAATAATATCTCATAGCAGCGTATACACACTGCGCCGATTCTTGTATTGCTGTTGCTGCAGACCCACCACCAGATCCTTTTGATCCGTTTGGTTTTACAAGAATTCTAATGTATTTTTTTACATCGCCTATTAAGTATACATCTAACTCAGTTTCTTTTTCTAATATTTTAACTTTAACTCCATCTCCATCAAGAGATGTTTGAATATTAGCAGCTGCCGTTACTCTCTTTGCTTGTGGCACATAGACCACCATCTCAAGAACTTTTTTTGCTCTGGGATTTTCATTGGGGTTCTTAACATCGAAAAGATAGTAAGAATAATCTTCTCCACCTAATGCACCCATGACTTTCTCAAAAGTCTTTACTGCAGATGGGGGAATAGTAATTGCCATAGGAATACGCTCCACCGACGTTTACCTTTATTTATGGAGTTAAGGAGACTCGAACTCCTGACATCCTGCTTGCAAAGCAGGCGATCTACCAACTGAGCTATAACCCCTCAAGAAAGTCCCTTTCCTTTTGATAAGGGACTGTTTCTCCAGTATACAGTTTCCATCCCTCATGAAGTTCTGGAACTAACCACTGATCAACCCTGTAACAGTATTGCCAATTGACTGGTTGAACGCAGTTCATTACAACAACAGTCCAAAATGCTGCTACATGATTGATTACAGTAGTCATCTCACTTTTTGTCAACTGGTTTTTTATTAAAACCAAATGGTGCGACACCCTCTTCCAATCTCATCTTGTGAGCAAGAGAGCAGACGGATTCCATAACTTTAAGACAATCCTCTGTCTTAGATCCCTCGGGCATATTGCGAAAGATGATATCAAACAGAGGAAAGAATCTATCCGACGCTGCTTGTACCTCTTCGGGTGACAGTGGATCTTTATTCATGGGTGTGATCCTCCGGTAAATTAGATTCAATCTGTTCGTCAAGTTGTTGGATCACACTGCGGATAGCAACGGTCCTCTCACCTGGGAACTCATAACTGTCTTGCTTTGTATACAGAAACAGTGCCTGTCTCACAATAGCAGCAGTATGAATATTTACTTTCAAATCAATGTCAACATTACAACTCATTAGGATTCCTCTTATTCTTTAACTGGATCTGGTTTTACTATTTAGATCACACGTCACCGTCTTTACGGTTTTCTGAGTAGTGAACATCAAACTCACCACCAGGATAACGGGACTTGAGTTTATCTACATTCATCTCAATGATTTCATCAAGTGAGATGTTGAGACCCATACAGGCTTGAGCAACATACCACATAATGTCACCGAGTTCACGCTTGAGGTGGAACAGGTTTTCTTCATTGGCAGGTTTGCCTTGGAAGATAATCTTTTTAACAACCTCAGTAAACTCACCTGCCTCTGCGGACATACCTACAGCAGCAGTCAAGAGTCTCCAAGTTTCAAATCCTTCTCCCCTCAGTTCTTGGATACGATACTCAAAGGCATCAGCATCTTTACTAGGTGCAGATGTAACTGCATTTACAAACTCAAGATATGCGTCAGTGTTTACTTTTTTGGTCATTTTAAATCCGGGATAAGATGGATTGTTAGTTTCATTTGATTGGCAGGGCGTATTTGTTGTTTTTTGGTAAGATATTTTCTTTAAGTATTTTTCTATTCCTTGACCTACGTAATCTCTGCAAAAACTGGAGATGTTGATTTGGTGTTCTTTTTTGAGGAGATGTAGTTTTGATGTGATTTGATCTTGTGGATCTGTAATGGTCAGTTGTGCCTTTCTCATAATTGGTAATCGGTAAGTTGGTGGATGATGGTGGAGTTTCTAAAATTGCTTTCTTTGCAGCAGTAAGAGTTGAGAATGGAGCAATTAAAAAAGCATTTGGTAGAGTATTTGAATTAATAATAATGTCCCTCCCATCTACAGTTTCTCATATTAACAAGATTTACAGCATCTCGATGAGCACCGCAATCAGCAATTTTTTGACCACGGGGATTAAATACAAAATACATTAGAAATTAATGGCAGCAAACTTGTTCTTCAAGTTGGATTGTTCCTCGTCATTATTATACGAAGGAGTGCCCATATTGTCAATCATATCATCCTGTGCGGTCTGCTCACAATCATATAATCTCATCTTGGCACGATCAATGCCGACAATAAATCTCTTATTGATAGTGGGATCGTTATATCTATTCTTCAACTGTTTAACCATCAACTGTCCAAGTTGTTCCAACTCCTCGGTAGAGATAAGGGCAAACATAAGATCAGCAGTAGCAGGGAGACCAAAGGACTCACTAGTGTCAGTAATGTCAACGTCAGAGCTACCATAACCAGAACGAGTGGTCTGGGTGGCAGATACGATAGGGACCTCGGCTTCGACAGCCAACCCTCTAAGCTCCTCTGCAATAGCCTTAATATACGAATATGAATTGACAGAACCGGATGCGCGATAGCGGGAGGAAGCGCATATATTAAGGTAATCAATGAAAACAATATCAGGTCGAAATGATTTCTTAATAACAAGTTCATTAAGTAAAGCACGGAAGTGCCCAACGTGTGCGGATGCTGTTGGATACTCTTTAATGATCAAAGATCCTTGAGTCTTCTTAGCAATACTATTTACCTTTGATTCAAACATCGACTTAGGTAAATCAGTGATATACTGAATATTAACATTCAAAAGGTTAGCATCAATACGCTCAGCAATCTTTTCCTCTGCCATCTCACAAGTGATGTAGAGAACATTCTTACCCTGCGTCAGAGATGCTGCTGCCATATGACACATAAACAGAGACTTACCGACACCAGTGCCAGCAAGTGCAATATTCAGAGTCTTATTTGGTAGACCACCTTTAGTAATCTTATTGAAGTATTCCAAGTCGAATGGAATCTTAGATTCTTTCCTATGATAATACTCATATCGGTCATCATAATCCTCCAGGTAGTCGTGACCCACACGACTGCTAAAACTCACTGAGAGAGCATCTGAGAGGATTGATGGGATAGCATCCCTACCACGATCCTTGTCCTTACCATCAGCAATCTGAATGGCATCCATAAGAGCAAGGTAGATAGCACTATCACGACACCACTTCTCAGTAGTATCGATCAACCAATCTGGATTAGTATCAGTCTCCTCGAAAGAGTTGACGCACTGGAGGATATCTGTGTAAACATCTTGAGTGATGTCATCACGATTCTCCACCTCAATAATTAATGCCTCAGGAGTAATTGGTTTAGAGTATTTTTCCATAAAGGAAAAAATCTCCTGAAAGATAATCTTTTCCCGTTGTTCTTTAAAGTATTCTTCTTTAATGAAAGGAATTGTCTTTCTAATATAAGTTTCGTTGTTGAGTAGATTGTTGAGTATTAATAATTCAACTCTCTCCATATGAAAACTCCTTCATAGCAATTTGGTCAAGTTTCTCCATTACATCTTGAGTAAAATAAGATTCTGGATCTTTGTAGATCGCTTTAGCATATACCTTCTTGCCGTCTATTTCATAACGTCCGGCAACGTTCTTCCAAAGTCCGCCAATCTCACCGAGTTCAAGAAGACCATAATACCTATCAAGACCACGACTATCGTAAAATAAACGAATAGTGACATCCTTATTCTCCTTACTTAAACGCGACTTTGCTGTCTTAGCTTTAATAAGATTGCCAATGACTTCTGTTCCATCCTTTTCTTTCTTTTTGCTGAGATAAATGATCGTAGACGCTGCATATTTGAGGCCGCTGCCTCCGCCCATTTCTTTGGTGGGAACGTATGATCCGATGACATCATATGTATGGTTTGTGACGATGAGCGGGACATTTGCTTGACCTAATTTGAGTGTTAACATTCTGAACGCACCCTTAACCAATTGAGATTTGGTCATATCACGAACTTGCTTATCATCCAATGCATCTCTAATCTCTTTCTCAGTAGAGAGCATTCCTAGAGAGTCTAGCACAAACATACAAGGTTTGCGATCCTCTATAGGCATTTTCATATATTTATCGACTGCCTTAAGAGCCTTCTGTCTAAACTCTTCAATAGTTACTACATTAATTACAACAAATCTAGTAGTATCAATCTTGCGACTATCTAAAAGTGTCCTAGTAATGCTATTCTCAGTGTCAAAATAGAGAACATAAGCATCGGGGTTAGTATCAAGAAAGTTCTTAACCACGGCGAGAGAGAAGAAAGTTTTTCCAGTGCTGCTTTCTCCAGCAATGGCAGTGATCTTATTAGAAGACACACCCCCAAATATACTGCCTGAACACAACCCATTAAAGATATAACTTCCTGTATCAACGAATTGTTCGACTTCAACAATTTCTGACGCCAGTTTCGTATACTCATCTCCGATCTCTTTTACAATGTCCTTTAGAAAATCCATGTCAATCATTTTTGTTTACAATTTTTTCCCAGTAGGGAGTTTGACCACTCACAATGAGGATCATTCGCAATAAAGTTTGTACCTCCACATAAGTTTCAAGGATTATGGGAGGTTTAAGTGTACAATACCATACCTTGTACATGGTGTCTATTCATTAACTCCAACGTAAAGTTTGAAGATACTCTAACACGTTTTTACGAACATCCATAAGTTCGTGATAACACTTTTGATTATGAGCACATAACCTTAGCGAGGCATCAGGTTTATAAACGGACTCGATAAAAATATCTAGACCACGATTCCACTTGTCTTTTTTAGACTCTCTGTCTTCGATGACGTATTGGTCTTTCATGAGAAAAAATCCTCCAAAGATACTTGATGTTCTGCTTTCCACCCAATAGCGTCCAAGATAACTTTCAATGGATCAAAGAATCCTTTGTCAAATTGTAAGTCATAGTCAACGTATTGCTTCAAACCCATCTCTCTAGGAAACTCTTGGATAAAAGAGATAACGTTTTCCCTGATTGGGTTTGGTGTCTTAAGGTAGCAAAACTTGATCTTCTCACCGTTTTGAATCGATGAGTATTTGTTATCAAGTTTCATCTCCTTAATATAATGATTATACAACAATGCGCCTCTGGCGTGAATAGGCGTTCCCTTAGTGTATATCATATTATACGAATGATACTTATCTACGTTACTGACAGTACGGGGGAATGATATATCCTCCGGTTCCAACTTCTTAAAGTCAGAGCGGCACTTCTCAATAAATTCAATCACATCTTTCTCAGTTGCATTCATCATCAACTTCAGACCATCCTTGATCATTTGACGACAAGGTGCTGGTGTTGAGGATTTGACTGCCTCAATACCCATAATCTTGAGTTTAGATTCCTCATATCGAACGCCTTCACTATCCCACACGTTGAGAATGTAACGCTTCTTCGCAGTCCAGATACCACGATCAGCGATATTCTCACGCTTCATTTGCATCTTTTGGTCATATGCATTTACATAGATCGCCAGTTCTTGGTAACAACCTTCAATATACTTCTCAAGTTCCATCTCACAGATCTTATTAAGGAACGACACAACGCCTTCAGTAGTTTTCTCTCTTCCCGCGTATATAACGTCAACAAGAGGACCCATATTAAGATAAATGGAATCGGTATCAGAAGCAACGACATAATCAATCTCCTCAGTTTTGAGTACCTTATTCAGGTACTGGTTCATTTTATTCTCAATCCATCTGATAGATACTTGCCCTGATAGAGTAATTGCCTCTGCGTTGGCGAGTTTATAATACCGGAAATATTGGTTGCCAATAGCGCCATAAGCAGAATTAAGAGAAATCTTCTTTGCCATCTGGATATTGTTACATCGGGCAATTTCTTTCTCCAGTGATTTAGTAGGAGTTTTTTCATACTCTTGCTTTGCCTTAAGCATCCGTTTTTTGAATACCACTCTATCAGTATACATCTTCTCCATCAGTTCAGGCAAAAATCCACGAACATCCTTACGGTACATAGCACCGTTGGGACAGATTGTGTAGTCATTATACATCTCAAAGGTTACCTCTTGATTAAGGATCTTCTCCACAGATGCCTGAGGATTACGATCCTCTATTAGAGTCTCTGGTGAGATGTTATATTGCATCATCAGGTGTGGATATAGAGAGTTGAGGTCAAATGAAACCACCCAGTCATAGACTCCAGGTTTTGGTTCTTTAACGTATGCCCCCGCATACTTCTCACTCTTCTCTGATCTATCCTTGGGAGGGATGACGATGTTTCTCTTCTTCAAGTAGTTATATATGATGCAATCCCACATTCTTACCTGATAGAACACATCGATAAAGTTTACCTTGGCATCAAATGCCATAGTAAAAGCAAGTTCAATAAGTTTCATCTTGTCTTCCATACGGTCAACAAGTTCTACGTCAACGATGTTGTAGTCTACAAACTTCTCCCACCCGTGAGTATAAAAGTCCTTGAAGGTATCAAACTCTGAGTGGTCAAGTTTTTTCTGACCAAGTTCTACACTGGCAATGTAATCCAGTCGATAGGATTCCTGTGCCTTATAGGTAAACTTTTTATAGAGATCAAGATAGTCAAGTTGAGTCAATCCACCAACATCAAATGATGTTTGCTTACGACCCTGAACATAAATTTCTCTCTCAGTCACAAGACCCCAAGGAGATAGTTTCTTCATCCACTTCTCACCTAGGATGCGATTAACGCGCCCTGCGATGTATGGGATGTCATACAGTTGAATGTTCCACCCTGTGATGACCTCAGGGGTGTTTTGAGACCACCAACTAAGGAATGTAGTGAGCAGAGTGTGCTCGTCCTTACAGAGGATATATGTGGCGTTAGGTTTCTTAGAAGTATATGGTTTGCGTCCCCAGGTAATAATCTCCTTGGTAGCATAGTCCTGAATAGTAATCAGGAGCATCTCTTCGGCACAAGACTGGGGATCAGGGAATCCCATCTCGGACTGCACCTCAATATCAATAGTAACTAATTTGATCTTCTTAGTATCAAACTTGATCTCATCCTCAGGATACTTATCAGAGATATATTGACAGACATATCGGTCATTGCCGTAGATCTCAAATTCTTCTACATCCTCATACTTTTTATAAAAGTCACGACAGTCACGCACATATCCAGGTTTGACTGTATCGACAGGTTCTCCTGACAGAGTTTTATACTTTGTTGGTTTGTGAGACTTTACAAATAGAGTCGGTTGGAAGTTTTCATCTTCCGACATAAAACTCTGACCATTCTCATAACCACGGACCAGGAATCGATTGCCGACCATCTGGACATTAGTATAAAATCTCACTCGTCTGTCACCTTTTGATATCGGTCAAGTAGTTTAGTATTGGGATCAGTAATTGTCAAAATTTTGTCGGAGTGGATCATAAACTCCTTCTGATTTGTGAGGTCATTTAACCAAGGAATCAGAGTACCATCCTTTGTGACAGTAAAAGGATTTTTCATTCTGCAATCTGGTTCTCCCAGTTCAGATGAGACTTCCTCAATCTCCGTCACCAGAATCTGGTCCATCAACACTATCAACTTGATCATTTTTCAATACCTCTTTTTTAAACATTGTTTGAAGTTCATCAACTGGATTTGTAATACTAACAACCCAATCAAGAGCAACCGGGATACGCTCATCTTTAGATAGAGGCATCCAAGGATACATCTTAATTTTAAATCCTACAGATGATTTATCTCGCGTAGTTCCCTCAGGATTTTGCAGACGAACAATACAGGGTTTTGTAAGGAAATACCCAACAACTTGCTCCCCAATTATCATCTCTTCGATATCGGTGATAACGTTATCCCCCGATCTCATCATCAAAAGTTTTACACTCATATGCTATAGTTTCATCAAAAGTATCATAGCATAAAAACGGAGGGGTGTCTACTGGATTGTGCCAGTAACCCCTCCGTCTAACGCCATAGCGGCGGCAACGATATTCAATTATATTTATTAAAACCACACCTTCCGCTTGTGTGCTTCAGGAACTACTTTACCAAGTATGATAGTTAGTAACCCATCATTAAAATCAACTGATCGAATCTCTGTATCGTCACTGAGCGTCCACGCTCTAGTAAATGACCGTTGAGCCAGACCCTTGTGGGTATAACTCGTCTCGGTTTCCGTATCTTCTTTTTGCCCTTCGACAAATAGTTTTCCGTCTTGTGTGTAGACATTGACCTCTGCGTTTCTAAAACCAGCAAGTGCTATCTCAAGTTTTGATTCTACAGCACTTACCTCTACTAGGTTATACGGAGGATACTTGGAGGTTGTTTCGTGTAAACTAAAAATACGATCAAAATATTCATCCATTCCAATCGTGTTGCGACTAATCCTGTCAAAAAGTTGATCAAGATTGGCAGCATTATACCTTGCTAGTGCCATTAGACTTCTCCTTAAAAAGCGAGAGTGTGTTGTGTAGACCCTTTCGGCGTCCACTATTATATAGTAGCATAGAAAGCAAAAAAGGATGGCGCGAGAACCACCCTTTCTTTGTAGAGATAACCCTAATTATATTCCTTCGTATAAAGTGCGACGGTGGAGACGCACAGTTTATTTATACATCTTCAGGGTTTTTAACTCTTTTTCCGATATTATATTTTTGTTCCAACACCCATTCACTCTTTTCCTTATATGCAAGGACTTTAATTTGATTAAGAGGAGCAATATCTTGAATAGAATCCTCACTAACTACAGTGATAAGACCCCAATCCATTAAAAGTCTTGTAATACGATTCCTACGTTGAACATCATTAACAGTAAGATTTGCGTACTTACCATCAAGAGCAAACAACTCCTTAAAATGCACGATATAATACTTACCTTGCTTATGCAAAATGTGGCAGGATTGATAGAGTTTCTTTTCTTTCCTGGATGCTACACCAATACGTGTAAGAGTTTCTCTTACTTTTAAAAAGTCATCAGGCTCATGAAGGTTTACTTCAACCATCTTTTCCTGAACCCATTTTACTTCAGGTTCCGAATTCATCTCTTACCTCCAACGTCAAGTTTAGATTTAATAAATTCAATCTGTTCATTATTTAGGATCTTGAGCGCCTGAGATGCTTTTTCATTACTATAACCATAATAACGCTTGACACATTCCAAGTCATCAATTTTATCCTTACGGATCCAGGGAGAGAATCTCTTCTGTTTCCTTACGGTATTTAGTAAGAATAAATACTGCATATCTTTCTGAAGATGGTGTTGGAGATTCATCTCATTAGCATACATTACAGTATCAATTGATCCCGACAAGCACTTATTAATAATGAATGCAGGATACTTTTTAATACATTCAGGATCATCTAGAGTGAGATCCTTCTTGTTAAAGTTAATTGAGTTCAACCAATCTTTTAATTCCATTATTTAAATACTGCTGTAACGCTCACAATTTTAGCACCAGGATTGCGATGGAGAGCAACCTTACGTGCATCTTGATAATCAATAGCAACTACCTCTTCGACAAAAGTAGTTCCTGCTTTATACAATTTGACTTGGCATTTCATAATTAAAAAGTAATAGTTCCTTTCTTGCTTTTTGTTCTCTCATATAATCACCAACTGATCTCATAGTATAAGTCAGATCAAACTCCCCAGTGATCCACTTCTTGAATCTATCTTTTACCAGTTGATCAGAGTTGTAACTAATCAATTGAGGTAGAGAACAATCGTCACAGTCCTTGGCAAACTTGTCGTGGTCAAATCCTTTATGCATTGATCCCTTCTTACCATACAGATTGTCCTTGATATCATATGGAGGATCAAGATATACAAAAGCATTTTGCTCAGAACCCTCATCCAAAAGTTCCTCGTATGAGAGATTAGTAATCTCCCAATTTGCAATTAATTTGGAGAAACCTTGGAGTTTTTCAATTCCTCGCAATGAGAAATTGGAGTCACTTGCTTGTTTGCTGAAGGAGGATGCTTCGGTGAGACCACTAAAAGAGCACTTATTGACAATATAAAAACTGATAGCACGCCATAGAACGTCATTATTAGATTCATCATTTAGGTACTCCTTTGATTTTAAGAATAAAACTTTTGCAGATACTGGTTCACAGTGACGTGACTTTAACTCAAGGAGTTTCTCTCCCATAGTAGGAGCAGACCCTTGTAGTTGCTGCCAAAAGTTTACCAGAGGTTCGTACAAGTCATTGACCCATACCTTTAGATGTGGATACTTTTTAGTGACGTGGATAGCAACACTACCTCCACCAATAAATGGTTCACGAAACTCTGTGTAGTCCCGCAAGTCAGGGAAATAGGGGTCCATTTTATTGACCGCTCTACTTTTACCTCCAGGATATCTGAGGCAAGTTTTATACGACTTTAATGACACCGTTTACTTTCTCCATAATATTAGTCAAGTCCTCAGGGACTTCATAATCAGGTTTGTTATACTTCAAATACTCCCAAAAGGTCAACTTCATTTCCTTTTGAGTCATACCGCAAGACTTTGCTGCAGTAGGCAGGTTCATTGTAGCACGGAAGAGTGCTTTGTTTGCCTCTGCAACATTCTGTGGAGTTGTCTTCACTCTATTCTCAATCAGATATTTATATTTTTTTGTCACAGAATCAACTTCTTACTAGGTTTTGCAATTGGTGAGAAGATCTTCTCGTAATTCTCTACGATCTCTTCTCTTGCATCAATCGAATACACAATATACTGCTTATCTACTTTGATAGTAGAATCTTCTTTAGCAAGAGTGGACCAGGGGGCAAATCCTACCTGACCCTGTGCATTAGGGAGAGCAACCAGAGGATGCTCAACCTCAATGTAATCTTCAGTTTCATTAATCAAGGTGTAGATAACTTCTTCACCTGTGTTCATTCGCAATACTTTAACGTTCATAATTAATCCTCTACTTTGTCAAATCCTTCAATTTGTGATGCACCTACTTCATGCTCTCCAGCAATCAGGTACATATATTCGTCTTTGTCTTGGTTATAACCAAGATACTGTACTTCATCACCAAAATCATTCTCTCGCATTAATGCTTGGATTCTGAGATGCATTAACTCCGACTTACTAATCCTCATTAGAAAGGCCAATATGTAATAGGGATTTCATTCCATCTCTTTGGATAACCAATATTATACTTAGTTCTATTCTCTCTTACCTGCTTCCAGTAAAAAAGAATACCAGTCAATTTCCAAATCCAAGCACGAGCAGTATCTCCTGTCACATATTCCACTTTCTCAGCACGATCAACAGGACTTGATATTTCTGCAACAACTTTAACACCAGAGAGGAAGTAAACTGCCTCAGCAATTCTCATAGATCTCTTCATATGAAAACCATCTGTAACCACATACAACACATCAGGTTTAAAAGTCTTTCTAATCCTCCTGTAAGTTGCAGTAAAGTTTGTTAACGTATCCCAAGCAGTCATATCAGTAAAGACTCTCTTAGAACTGATGCCCATATCAGTATAATATTGAACTGCATTTCCACCCTCACTTGAAATGAGGACTAATGAATCTGGATATTTGTTTGCCAGTTCAATTGCCTTGTTTGCTCTTTGAGAATTACCCCCAAGATGTAAGATTAGTCTCTTTGTCATTTAAAATTACACTCCACCATAATTTCAGTCATTGCTGCAAGGATATTTATCTCTTGGTCCGCGACAAATGCGATCTGATATTGATACTTAGCAATAATGAGCACGGCAGCAGCAAGAGAAGGACCGTCAACGGATGGTGGTAGAGCATCGTAAACACGACGCAATAGTACACCAGGATCATTGTCCAGATTATTAACGACCCACTTTCGGACTTCAGGATAGTTTTTATCCTTGAGATTCTTGATAAGATCACTTACCGAAATGTCCGAGAATGACGCAAGAATCGCTGAATCAATTTCACCACCCACGGAGTATCTTTGGCATTCGTTGAGAACACGTCTCCAGTCCGGGAAGTGCTTGTTGATAAGTTCGATAAGGACTTTTTGATCATACTTAACGCCCTCTTTCTCAAGAATAGTCCTGAGACGCTTGAAGAACTGTCCTGCAATTGTTGGTTTGTCTTTGGATTTAACTCCGAATTCGACCACCGCACATCTGGAGTGGAGAGGTTCGATGATTTTGTTTTTGTAGTTGCAGGTAAAGATGAAGCGGCAGTTGTTATAAAATGCCTCAATATTCGCCCGTAAGAGGAGTTGTACATCGTGGGTTGTGTTGTCAGCTTCGTCAATAATGATGACTTTGTGTTTCGCATCAGCAGAAAGAGAGACGGTCGAAGCAAAGTTCTTTGCTTGATTCCGTACCGTGTCCAAAAATCGTCCTTCATCAGATCCATTAATAATAATATAATCACACCCAAGTTCTTCACAAAGTGCTCGGGCAATCGTTGTTTTACCAACGCCAGAGGTTCCACAAAGCAAGAGGTTAGGGATCTCTCCTTTACCTAACATAGCAGTGAATGTCTCTTTAATGCTGTCAGGAAGAATACATTCTTCAACAGTCTTTGGGCGATACTTCTCAACCCACAAAAATTCTTCGCGCATAATCAATTTAAATGTCTTTCAAATTCTTGAGATACAATATCTCTGGCACCCAGTCTCTCAAACATATATTGTACACTATTTTTTGGTGTAGCGTTATCACCACAGGTAAATACGTCACACACTGCCATACCCCTCTCTGGCCAAGTATGAATACTAATGCGACTCTCCGCAAGCATAGCAACAGCAGTCACACCCTGAGGATCAAACTTGTGAGATGAGAGACTCAACAATGTACTCCCAGACGGATCTGCTGCCATAATGAGTACATTTCTAATATGTGACTCATCATCTAGCAGTCCAGGTGAGCACTCTTTCAAAGTAAAGAGAATGTGTTTCATCAGATCCAATCAGGTTTACGGTTTGGTAGTCTCAGATAATTATCGCATACCCAAGGTTTAGATGCAATATAACGCTTGTATCGCGTGTAGATATCAATGCTCGTATCGTACTTGAACTCATCAGGTCCAGCAAACACAAATGGTTTGGGGCCCTTTCCACTGCGACCTTGAGGGTCTGCTGTAGGAAGTATCTCTTTTGCTGCTAGAAGGGTCTTCTGGCAGGTGTGAACCTTACCATAGCGAGCAGTGTACTCTTCACACATAGCAAGTCCATGAGCAAGCAACCACTGCCAATTGGTCACAAACTCATTCGCCCACTTGGTGCAGGGATGATTACGAAAAGCACCCTTCTCAGTAGCATAGGGAGTGCCATCTGCTCTGGGAAGATTACCAAAGTTATGTCCCCATTTGTCAGAGCATACAATAGCAAGCATCTGACAGGTCTCTAGGGGCATCTTGACAATGTGCTTGTCAGGGAGAACCATAGCAGACTTGTATGGACTAGGGTCAGTCACAAAGATGTTCATAATAAATGTGATAGAGAGATTACTAGTAGAAATGTTATCATAGTAACAACATCCCAGGATTTTGTCCTTATAAAGTAAGGAATCGATATACTGTCTCCAATCATTTGGACAGTAACACCGATAGTTATATTTACGTGGAGGATAATAAAATAAGCAATGATTACAAGACCACTACCTATTACTCTCATAGAAACATCAATCCAGTTTGGAGTCCGGTTCCAAGGCAATGTAATACTTGAGAGTGCGATCCTTGCTATTGAACTCTGATAACAGTTTCTTAGAGATAGTAACATCATAAGCACCGGGGAGGATCTTAATGTTCTCAACCTTAAAGTTGAATATGAACTCGGAGTCGGTTTCACCTACAACAACAGCAAAGGTGTTGGAGGTGTCGTTCTTCTTGTCCCATACAATCAATTTTACCACACCTGCTTCACCAATGACAGACATATCAGGCAGTTGATAAACTGCTGCTGCCTTGAGCAAACGGTCCAGTTGTTGGGTATTGAGTTCAAAACTCACCTCTGTGCTAGGCAGAGCAATTTGCTTATCAGGAGGTGTGACAATCACAGCAGGGTCAGCAAAGAAGTATTTGGATCGCATCTTGCCTTCACTGATGTGAACAAAACTCTCATTGTCAAAGTTAAGTTCAGGACTCTGGTGGAGAGACAGTCCATTAAGGAACTGTGTCAGATCATAGATACCAAAGTCTTTTGGAAACTCCTCATCAATCTCTGCCTCTGCAAGAATATTCTTCATCACACTGATAGTGCGGAGTTTGTTACCCTCCTTAAAGAGTATAGATTGATTGATGGAGGAAAAGTTTTTAAGCAGGGACAGGGTTTTATCAGAAAGTCTCATATCGATTGCCTTTGGGGTCATTGTGTAGTCCAGAGAAGTGGTAGAGTAGGATACAATAATGTATTGCTTTGATGATGTCAAGTTTGGACTTGCCATTTTTTTTACCAAACCGTGACAGGTATTTGATTGCATTTGAGCGACAGAATGCTTCTGCGTCACCAATACTATCAATTAAGTCGAGAGTCTGGGTCTTGGATTCCTTGGAGGTATAGTAAGAACTATACGTTGATGATAGGTATTCTCTAACCTCCTTCATAGTAAGGTCTTCTTCATACCTCCAAAATCCATTTGCAGATAATTGATTTAAATTTAGATCAATATCAATAGAGGGGTCAATTTTATCTTTAGTTTTTTTATTCAAAGGTGTATACTCATATCCATATTCAGGTCCATCATTAAATGGATTTGGTCTGTCAATGTCATTACGATCATACTCGTAGTAATGTTTAGAATGTTCAATCATAACCAAGGAAGGCAATGTTTACCTCCCAGTATTATATCACTGTTCAGTGATGTTGTCCACTAATTCCTCAGATGGCATTACAAAATCAACATCAACTTTGTCATACAGTTCTAGGAATGCTGACTTAGTTTCTTCATCAAATCGGTTGATGCAGACTTGAATTGCCTTTGCCTTGTCGCCAAAGATGACATAAGCATTGACGATGTGCAATAGACGACGGGTAGAGATGACCTCCTCAATACCACCATCATAGAATGTCTTACGGATGATATCTGCCCAATCAACCAGACGGGAGATAAAGTTATCATCATTGACACCAATGCTAGCAGCAACCTTAGCAAGGATCTTTGCCTCAGATGAAGGGGTTGGATATGCTTGCTCAAAGGTTACACAGAATCGCTCCAGGAATGCCTCATTCAGCACGTTAGTGCCGATAAAGCGACCATCATCAGATCCCTTACCTTTTGTATTGGCAGTTGCAAACACGTTGAATCCCTTGACAGGTTGTACAAACTTGCCAATCTTCTTCAAGAAGACTCCCTTACCCTCAAGAATAGACTGCAGACACAGGATTTTGTTGGATGCTAGGTCAACTTCGTCTAGAAGAAGTACAGCTCCACGTTCCAGAGCTTCGATGACAGGACCATTATGCCAAACAGTTTCGCCATTAACAAGACGGAAACCACCAATAAGATCATCCTCGTCGGTTTCAATGGTGATATTGACGCGAATCAACTCCTTATTTGAAGCAGCACACGCTTGTTCAACAGTGTGAGTCTTACCATTTCCTGACAAACCAGTGATAAAGGTAGGATAAAACAGACCAGACTTGATGATACGCTTGATATCATTGTAGTTACCAAAGGCAACGAAGTTAGGATCTTTGGTAGGGATGAGATTTTGCTCAACAGCAGGCAGTGCTGCTGGTGCTTGATAGTCTTGCTCCAATTTTTCTTGTACGGACAGGTTCCACTTACCACGACCAACTTTGTATTCTTCCAGTTTCTTGGTCACAGTGGGATAGGATGTTCCGTTGGCGGCGCACCATCCACGAATGTCGGCGGCAGTCACCTCCGTACCATACAGGGATTGCAGGGAGGTCAGGATGTACTCAGGGGTCACAATGTTGCGGGGCATATGCTTTGTTTCAACAGTCATATTATAGCAGCGACAGGGGGGTCTCTCAAGACCCCTTGTGCCAGTTAGTCAGGTGTCTCGGTCTCTTGTTCCGCGACAACCAGTTCCAGTGCCTCAACGGCACCAATCAGCTTTAAATGTTTCTCTCTTGCTAGTCGAAGTTGTTCTTCACCTTCAGCAATTGCTGTCTTCATAGCATCTCTCTGCTCTCTGAAGTTGTCCAGCATTTCTTTAGTATCCACAATTAAGCAATCAATTGAACAAACTCGGACAGAACCTTCTTATTTAGTTTCTTAGTGGCAAGAGACTTGGCAAATGCCCTCTTGATCTGTGCTTTTGAGGCATCCTCATTTACATCAAAGGAGTTTTCTGCAGCAAGAGATTGTGCTGAGAGACCAAAGTAAACGTCATAAGATGAGCATTTGATAGAGACACTTCGATCTTTCTTCCAGGACATTCTCAACTGAGATGATGTTGTAAAGTCATCAGTATATCGGTTGATAAAGTTGTTGATATCACGCGATCCAAGGAGACGGATACCAACAAAGTTCATCTCAGGGAATCGGTCAGTCAAGTTGCGTAGCAGCACCTCTGTAAGGTCTCCCCACCCTCTTGATTCCATATGATAGGTGGTTCCAAGTTTACGGTCACGCAGATAAGCATAGTCAAATCGGATTGATCCAGTAGAGAATCTTTCAATACCCTTATGATTGACAATCTTCTTACTGTACTTCAACCAACCAGACTCACCATCAGTAAGGATAACACATTGTACTTTCTGTACTTTGTTTTGTGCTTTAAACTGAGGCAGGATCTTGTGTAGGCAGATGACAGTCTCATTCAAAGGTGTCCCAGAGAGACTCATTTGATGAGGAATATCATACGTAACACCATAACGATTTTGGACGGCATAAGCAATACGCCAGATAGTGTGTAGTTGATGCTCAAGATCCTTTGCCTTTGCCTTACTGGTAAAGAGATTCATCAAACGGAACTGATTGTCAATATACAACGCATTCTCTTTCTGATTAACAACTTGTGGAACATCCTCACCATAATCTGAGTAACGGAACCACTCATTAGTAAATGCATAAACGTCAAATGGTACGTTTACTTTCTTACAGAACCAGATCAGATTATAGAGTTGCTTGATTGTATCTACAAGCGTATCTGCCATTGATCCAGACCAGTCAAGAATAAAGACCAGACCGTGATTCTTACCATCAGGAATGATGCCGACCTTCTTAAAGAGATCCTCATTGTACTTGTAGGTATGGAGTTTAGTACAATCAAGAACACCAGTCCTTGCTGTTGTAGCACGGGCATAAGAGTCTGCTGACTTCTTACACTCAAACTCTTTTACAAGGTAACTGACTTCTTTCTGAGCGTTCTTCTTAAATTTTACATACTCATTGTCAGCACGTTCAAATGGATCAAAACTCAGTCCCTCACCCTTAAGTCTCTCGGCAAACTGTGCATAAAAATCATCAGCATACTCATAGATCTCAGAGTTTTTTGCAATGACAGTATCTAGATTTACATCAGGAATCTCAAGATACTTTGGATCTTCTCCATATGATGTTTTAGGATGACTCAGATCTTCTGTTGCGTCATCAAAGTTTTGTGCTGTCTTAACATCAAGGGGGGCACTTTGCTCAGCAGGTGATGATTGCTCACCCGGTTCCTCCATCTCAGACTCTGTATTTTGCTCACCACTAGTGTCATCAGACTCAGATTGTTCGCCCTCGTCAGTTTGTTCTTGCTGAGGAAACTCTGATTGAATATCACTTTGTGTATCTCCATCACCACTGGTGTTACCCTTAAGAATATCAACCTGTTGTGTCTCTTGCTCATCATCCTGTTGAGACTTGGCATACTGATACATACGCTCAGCAGCAAGGATTACATCAGCAAAAGTCTCAGCATTAGTCAACATCTCAAGAATGATTCCTTCCTCAGCACCACTGAAGGGGATATCAACAAAGTTGCCAACCTTGAAGTATAGATTAACTCGGTCTGCGATATTCAGTTTGCTCAGATCTTCCTCACCAATACCAAAGAAGTCATCCTCATTGAGTTGACGATATCCTTCAAAAAATGTTTTAGCAAGACCAGGATACTTACGCTTCATCAGTTTCTCAATACGAGCATCTTCAGCAACGTTGAGGAACTGGTGAGGGATATCTTCAGGGGGATCTACATTTGGAGTAAAGAGAGCGTGTCCGACCTCGTGACCAACCAGCAGGTCATAGACGACGTTGCTTGCCCTCTCCCACATAGGCAGGGTCAGGACGCGAGTGTCAACATTGAACTGTGCCGTCTGGACCCTACGGTTCTCTACAATCAGGTCTTCGGTGGCGAGCAGTTTGGCAAGTTGTCCTTTGATCTCAGCGTTGATTGGCATTGGTGTCTTGTCTTGATGTGTATATCATACAGCAAAACCCCTGCCGGAGTAGAGGGCAGTGGACAGTTATTCAACTGGTTCAAGCAACCAGATCATTATCATAGAAGTATTTAACGCGCAGTTGGCGGAGCAGTTGGAGGAATCGATAATGCTCTAGACGTTCTACGTCCATTGGTTCGGTGACTGCATTCTTCTTCATTTCAATCATACGAACCAGTGCTTGGTGACCAGTAATGGTGCTCTGAGAGAGGAGTTCTAACTCTTTCATATAGAGTTGTTGTTGCTTCTCTTTCAGGTGATCACAATCAGTAAATGCAAGATCGCGCAGCACCAGATAGTTTAAGCGGATTTCTTCACGGTTTGCAAGTGCTTCTTTTACGAGATTCATAGTCTTCCTTGGTTACTCATTAATCATAGCAAATCTACGGGCACTGTCAAACACATCGTGCTTAGGGGTCCATCCAAGGGACTGGAGGACCGATATGTCTGCCCTAGTCACATCCGCCTCTCCTGGCGTGTTCTCCTTGACTGGGAGGTCTCCTTGACCCATCACCCGTGCCAGTTCTTTTACTGGATAGGGGATGCCAGTGCCAACATCCACTACACCACAATACTCAGATTCCATCAAAGTTTTAATTGCATTGCAAACATCATTGACGTGAATCCAATCTCTAAAGTGGTTTGTCACATAGGTTGCTCTACCCTCTTGGAGCATTCTATACATCATATCTGAACGACTATCCTGATCGGCATAGACCGTATAGAATCTCATTCCAACACTATTTGGTGGTGCTTGGACTTCATTTACATATTTAGTGATTGCATATGGATTTTCCCACCACTTCTTTACCGCACTTGAACTTGCATATAAACATCTGACATCAAAATCCCTACAGTAATCAAAGATTGGTTTAGATTTTACTACGTTGTTCTCCCAAAATTTATCTGGGTTTTCAATACTATCTCTAATAGCAGCATAAGCAGCAAGGTGAATTATACAATCATAGTATCCATAGATTTTATATGGAGTAAAATCTCCAATATCATCTGGTCTATCAAGTCCATCAACATCGTGACCAATGCGTTTGAGTTCATTGTAAACACACTTACCAATAAACCCACGGTGCCCAGTAACTAATACTCTCATGATATGCTACTAAATCCTTTTAACTTTTCAAATTTAATTACACTCTCAAACCTCTCACCAATCTCACTCTTGTGGGAGATGACAAAGATATTTGCATCTTGAATAACGTATCGGATAATCTTTAGAAACTCCTCCGTTCCAACACCATCCAGCGATGAGTCAAATACCTCATCAAAGATCATGATGTTTGTGTTTACAGAATTCTTTACCTTAGCAATCTCTCTCCAAGTAAACAAGAGTGCTAGGTCAATACGTTGCTTCTCACCTTCAGAGAATGATGAGTAAGAAAAGTCTTCGTGAATCGGTGATTGGACACACTCATTAAACTCCTCATCGAGTTGGAGGTTAATATAGAAATCCATCATTTGTAGATACTTATTAACCGACTGATTAATAAGAGGTAGATACTTCTTAATGATTTGTGCTTTTACTCCACCGTCTTTTAGTAGACCGTAAGTGAAGTCGTAATATGAAATACTTTCATTCTTATCAGCAAGTAGATCGTAAGTGCTTTGAAGACTCTTCTTGAACTGTTCTAACTTCTCATGCTCAGAATTTCGGTTTTCAAGTCTATCGGCAATTGTTTTAATTTCAGATTCAAGAGACTTGATTTGTCTACGAAACCCAGATACCTGAGTATTATTCGAGTTAATGTCATTAAGTAACTTACTGATTACCTCTGAAGTACGTTTGAATGAGGACTCCCTCATCTCTTCCTCTTTAATTGCCTGCTGGAGTTGTTTAAACCCCTGCTGGAGCTCTTCTGCTTTATTTTGGGAGTCGCCAATTCTATTTAACCTAAACTCATCTTTGATATCCTGACTACAGGTAGGGCAAACCATATTCTCTGAGAAAAACTTATGCTCCTTTACAAGAGTTGTAATTTTTTGAGAAAGTTTTCCCTTAATACCACTGAGGTCTTTAAGTTTTTTTGATGCACCTTTGTGCTTATCCAACTCAATCTCTTGAGTATTAAACTCCTCCTGTAGAGTTTCATTAGATGCAAAAATCTTTTCAATGTCAATCTCAAGTGTAACAATATTACGATTCTTATTCTTAATAGACTTTGCTGCTTCATTCTCAATCTCATCGATAAAGTTGGTTTGCATATCAACTTTATCCTTAACAGATTCTTTCTTCAACTCAAGAGTTTTTACCTCATCCTTTACCATCTTAAGTTTGTCTTTGATAAGACTATTCATCGATGAGAAGATTTTGATGTCCAACAAATCCTCTACAACCTCTCTACGACTTGCGCTTGTAAGTTGCATAAAAGGAATAAACGATGCACTACCCAGGATGACAATTTGAGTAAATGATTTAAAGTTCATCTTGAGAACAGTTTGCTCAAACCATTTCTGCTGGTCAACAGCAGATGCGTGTTGGTCAAGCACCCTCCCGTTTTTATGAATCTCAAATATATTTGGTTTGATGCCACGTACAATCTTGTATTGAACTTTACCAATAGTAAAGTTTACTTCAACCAAACAGTCCTTCTCATTTGTACTGTTAACAAGTTGTGGTTTATTAACCTTTCGATATGGTTTACTAAACAAAGAAAAAGTAAGGGCATCCAATAAGGTACTCTTACCTGCTCCGTTGGAACCTACGATTAGAGTTGTGGAAGAATCCGTAAAGTCAATTTGCGTAAACTGATTGCCAGTTGATAAAAAGTTACGCCATTTTATGTTCTCAAAGTTGATCATACAATTCTAATTTTGGTGGAACCACAATATCATCGGGAGTAATAATGGTATACTCGTGCTCATTTAATTCACATACGTGAATTATAACTTCAGCATCTACATCCATCACACACATCTCGGGATATCCTTCAGCAGTGAGTTGCATAGCATATCTTTCAGCGTCATCTTCCTCTTCAAAGATATAAAGAACTTTATCTCCAATATCATTTGCCACGGAGAACGCGCCAGACTCTTCTTCTCCTTCGTGTGTAAGTATATACATACTAGATCATTTCACAAGCTTCTTGATATATATCTGTTATTATACTCTGAATTCTAGATTTGTCTAGGTCTCCTTCAGACTCTTGCACATATCGATTTAGGATTGACAGAGTGTCCTCTGACTCCATCGCATTAAACTCTTCCTTATCGTACCACCCGTTGAAGAGTTGATTCTCTACAATCTTGAGGTCTGCAATACCAGAGGCATAAAGTTTATCAATAAATCTCTCATACTTCTTGTTGTCACTACGTTTGCGTACAATAACTTTAACAATTTTGTTATTGTATGGAGTCGCATCAAACATCTGATAGTCATCATCCTCATAGTAAATGTTGTAAAACATTCTATATGGATTGTCTACAGGTTCGTGCTCCATCGTATCAGTATCAAAGATGATGAACCCTCTTGGATCATTGATATCATTCCAATACAACTCGTAGGTATTGCCAAGATAAAAGACCTTACCATCGTTAGACCGGTGATGATAGTGACCAGAGAATACCTTATCAAACTTGTTAAAGATTTTACGGTCTAACCCGTGCTCCATAACAACCTGACGATTGACTGCGAATCCTTGGAGTTCCAAGTGACCCATAGCAATCTGAGCATTAGTTTTTTTAATTTGCTTAGTAGTATAATCAAAGTTCTCTTGATTGATCCAGGGAACTAGGAAGATATCTCTACCAGCAATGTTGATCTCAATTGCTTTTGTATAGGTTTTGATGTTTGGATATCCAGTAAGCAACAAGTCTGGAGAGTTTACATCATTAGTATTTTTATAGTAAACGTCGTGATTACCAGTCACCAAGTGAACTTCGTACTTAGACATAGGATCCAGTACAACTCTCTTAGTCCACTCAAGACTCTGGTAGTCAATAGACTTTCGACTATCAAAAGCATCACCCATATGAATGATAGTAGTAATGCCATTCTCTTCCAGATAAGGGAAGAATATATTAGTATAAAATTGTTCAAAATACTCCTGGAAGAGTTTAGACCCACGTCTTGCCCCCCAGTGAGTATCAGTCAAAATTGCTATCCGCATTAGTTCCGCAGTTTAGAGGAGATACTATCTTTGATAGAATTATACTCGGAAGAGGTGTATCCATCAACGTTCCCGTCTTCAGAGAACACAACCTCATATCCACTCTTCTCAATAATTTTTGCTTTGATCTCCATCTGCTTCTTTTCCTTTTGGATGCGTCTCAGGAAAGCATAGTTAATGATCTGAGTAAAATAAGCAAATGGATTTCTAGATTTTTCTGGATCAAAATTATAGATGTATTGTACACAGTTTTCAATACCATCACTAATCATATCCTCTTTGAACATGTAGTTCACGAAGTTTGGTTTGTATGAGAGATGAGTAGCAATCTTAAGGAAGCACTCTCCAATGTATCTGGGGATACGTGGTTTTTGTAAATCTTTTAATCTAGCAATCTCAATCTCTTGTCTATAATCAATCAGAGCAGCAAGGAACTCTTTATTATTTACATAATGTTCCGATCTTTTTCTTTTCGCCATTGGTCTACCCAACATAAGTTTTTCTTTAATAATATATGTTTATATTATAGCATTTAATGTTAAAATCAACAAGCTTGACATATTAAACAATTACAAGTAAAATACCTTTGTTAGGGTTGATAGATCAGGTATAGATTAACTAGGAGTCTTTACTAAGATTTTTATCTGCAGAATTTTGTTTAAAAATCTTTTCAAGTAATTGTTTTGCGTCTTTAACGGTTGAGAGATAACCCATTCTCCTATCTATACTAGGATGTTCTCCAGGATTTTTTGCTCTGTTAAAGGATCGTACAAAATTTTGATATATTTCAATGATGGCAATATCACTTGACTCAGATATCAGCATCACATTATCTAAGTTAAGTATAAAAGTTTCCTCAGATGTAGTCTTCAACCATGGTTCCAGTTTATATCCTATCAGATTTCCATTCCTCTCTACGCTTTCGATGGTGACTGGATGATCCAGTATCAACATAGTTCGGTCTTCCTCCTCAGAGGCAGCAACTTTCGTAAAGATTTCTTCTCCTGATTTTAATTTAATCGTGCTGTAGAAATCGTTTTCTATCATTTTTTTAAGTCGATGGACAATATGTCATAATTAAATTTCTCTTCATTGTAAATTTTGATACGTTCAATGAGATGATTTAAAGTATAGTTTTTTCTTTCGTTTTTTGTGCAATCGTCACCAATATCGTAAAGCATCGCTTTAGTTTTGTTTTTACCCTTTCTAAGTACTCGACCAATGCTTTGGAGATTTCTCACTCTCGATTTAGAGGGTGAAGCAAAAATTACGTTGTGTAGATTACGGATGTTGATGCCTGTAGAGAAAGTGCCGTATGATGCAACGATAATAGCGTTCTCCTCCCTTTCGGTAATGTCCCTGATTCTCTCCCTTTCCTCTGCATCCACTCCGCCATGGACAAAGAATACCTTTCTATTCTCGTCTACAACATTATTTAGAAGATTAAAAATTACCTCACCATGTGTGGCAACCCGACTATACAGGATAAGAGTATTACCCTTTAAGTCTTTGGCAAGATTACAAATAAATTTATTTCTTCTATCGTGTTGGATAAGATATTGTATCTCATCTTCATAGGTGTCAAACTTTTGAGGAGCATGTTTTAACACCAAACACATAATATCAAGTTTTGATACATGACCCTTCTCCATCAACTCTGCGGTGCGAGTGATTTTGTATGCAGGACCAAAGAGTCCCTCTAAGACCCATTTATGCGTCTGTGTGCCATCTAAAGTACCCGTAAAACCAAATCTATACTTAGCGTGATGTAGGTGGGTCATAATGGACACCAGAGACTTGCTCTTAAATAGGTGTGCTTCATCCCCTATAATTACATTATAGTCTTCAAAGAATGTCTTTGGCAATTTATAAATTGATTGCCAAGTTGTAATCGTTACTGACATCTCTGTGTCCTTTTCCCTTCCAGCATAAATTTTGTGACAATATGCTCGAGCATCCCAACCATAATCTTCAAAGTCTTTATACATCTGTTCTACAAGACTTGTCGTCGGAACAACTATCAGGATACTTTGTTTCTTGGCAGTATAAAACCTTACGAGAGCGTAAATCATCAGAGATTTACCACTTGCAGTGGGAGATATTAATAACCTTCTGTTATGTCTTAACGCATCGTACACCCCATCAATCTGATATTCTCTGGGAGTGTGACTACAAATAGATTTCATGTAGTCTTTAACACCACCACGAGAGATTATCTCATTACACTCAAATGGGAGTCCGTAATACTTATTTTCTTGAAACTCATAAGAGTAACCTGCAGTCTCACAAAAACTTACAAGTTTATCTAAGAGTCCAACGTATAGTTGTTTTGTGTTGAGATTGTATAGATAAATCTCTCCGTTCCAATGCCTCTTACGGTACTGAGGCATGAATTTTGCTGACTCAACTTCAAATTTAAAATAATCTCGGAGTTCATAATCAACGTGAGGTTCTGCTTTGATTTTTAAGAAAACCTCATTTGATTTAGATATAATCAAATCCGCCATCAAAATACTCATTGCTATATGAGTATTTAGTCCTTTCTGTAATCAATATTATGAAAAGAGTATTGGTTCCTCATGCATCTATAATCCTGCGATGAACTTGTTAAACTCAATTGCATTCTTTATTTGATAATTACGTTGGTGGATTTGTTTAAGTATGTCCTCCAGATACGCAAGCATCACATCATAGTAATCAAGTTTTAACGAAACTCCTGAGAGTTTCTCATCTGCATCAAGATACTTCTGCATAGTTTCTTTATCCCTAATCTTTTTTGGAAAAGGGTTTTCAACATAGACATCAGGGTCTGCTTTTCCACTGAAGTATTCATAACGCTCGTGACGAATATTTTTTCGTTGTTGATCACCCTTCTTTTTTAAAAGTAGGATATTATTGTAAATGTCAAAATATTTTGCATGTAAAGATGGGATCTTCAGAGATTCATTATGCAAGTTGTCGGGATCTATAATAGCATCCCTTGTCCACATTTCTTGAATCTTCACTAGGTCAAACGTCATAAGCGTTTTCCGTTCATATCGAATATATTGTAAATAGTATACTTGAAAGATACCTCTGCTGTAAAGTATTGGTAATCTTCAACCGTTGCATCTAACCGCATAGGTCCAAGCGAATATGGAAATATATTATCAAACTTAACTTGGAATTGTGCGCGTTGTTTACTATTTAATACAATCAATGTAGCATCTGAATACAGATTCTTTTGATCAGTAAATCCAGCAAACCTTTCCCCATCTTTCTGAAACTGTTTAATCTCTGAAAGTTTCTCAGGGTAGTTAATTCCTCTCAACCAATTTTGTATCTCCATATAGTTGAGGAGTTCCTCATCAACCAGGAAATTAACTGTCAAATCCTCAAACACTGGTTTGTCGCCAGGGATGGGTATATTCTTCAAGTAAGTTGGTTGCTCTGCAAATCCACAGGATATACCAGGGATGTTTACCTGATTGCCCGTAAAGGAAACTAATGGTGCTCTATTTATAGTAAACTTAAAACCAACACCAGACAAATAGTTTCTATTCTCTAGTTGCTGTGCTGATATACTTCTTGCTGGTGTTACGTTCATAACGCTTTTAAAACTATTTATGATTAAATATCTAATTCATAGCAAGCAGACCTTGCTAGTTCTGGATTCTTTTTTAGTGCGTTGTGGACATGTGAATGGACATCAACCTCTAGAGTATGATGTGCTCTAGTGTGAAAGATCTCAATCAATCCCAAGAACCCAACTAAAATCAGATTTAAGATTGTGAATGGGTGAAATATAGCAGAAGTAATCTTTTTCATAAGCATAAAAAAAGGGGGACCATGGTCCCCCTGCATTATAACAAGTTATTCGTGAATCAGAAGGAGTACTTGACACCCAACTTAGCACCATAACCACGGTCGATATCGTCGTCGCCAGATCCGATGAAGGAAACTTCACCATAAGCACCGAGAGAATCGGTAACAGCGAGTCCAAGACCTGCCTTACCAGAAGGAACAGTGTCACTTTCGGCACCGTCAGGGGAAACTACACTAGCGCCACCTTGAACGTAGTATGATGCAGACTCACCAAGAGCACCTTCATAGCCAACGTGAAGATCAGTAGTGGTGCTGGTGTAATTGGAACCAGACCAACCAGAATTAGCCTCAACGTTAACGTAGGGACCTGCAAGGGCAGCGCCTGCGAAAAGTGGAGCAGCAGCAACAGCTGCGAATACAGATTTGAACATTAGTTTTTTTACCTTTAGTTACTTGCGGAGTGGTTACCCGCAGATGTAGGATTGAGTTGTCTCAATCGCAATATGTTTAATATACCACCGTTTGGTGGAGTCGTCAAGTCCCCTAGGAGGACTGTTGTAAAACGTTACGGAGTAACGCTTGAGTATTTATATGCATTTATTTCTTGTTATTAAAAAGGGGTCGGATGACCGACCCCCCTTGTGTTGTAATGAAAACTCTTAAGAGTTTTGGATCACATAAGGTTCTTAACGAGAACGCGTCTGTAGTAGCGGTTAGCGTTAAGTTGCAGGCGTCCGAGACCTTGTGCCTTACCTTCCGCGAATGGGTTTGCGACCATGCCGTAGCGGGTCTTAAATCCGATTTTTGGTTGGAAGGTGTTCTCGCCAACTGCGCGTACCATCTGCAGGGGTACATATGGGCAGTAGAAGATACCTGCGTCATAAGGTGAAGCACCCTTATAACCAACAACGTAATACTGATTAGCAGCAACGTTTGCAGAATATGGGTCAATGTAGACTCTGTACTTACCGTTCAGAGTACCAGCAAAGGTGTTGCCAGTGTCATCAACATTGAGGTTAGCATTAAGTGCTGGGGTGTAGTCCAGTACGCCTGCCATTGTGAGTGCGGAAGCAACGTCTGCGGAACACAGAATAACGTTGCCCTTCCCTCTACGAGTTCTTTGTGCGATTGCGTTAGCATCACGCTCGATTTGGAAGATAAGTCCTTTGAACTTCTCAACTGACCAGCGACCGTTGGAGTCAACGTCAAGGTCAAACTGACCAGCAGTTGCAGTGTTAGCAACAGCACCCTGTTCAGCAACCTTGTAGATGGTTCTGATAACTTCGCGGTTGATTTCAGCAAGGATCTCTGTGGAGAGAATGTTTGCCAGTTCCGCTTCAGCGTTCAGACCGTGGATTGCCTTAAGGTCTTGTGCCAGTTCCAAGGAATACTCTGCTTTCAGAGCTCTGGACTTAGCGGTTACGGTGACTTTCTCGATCGAGAATGCCATCTCGTTGAAGGCGTCATTGCCAGTACCGTTAAGGTTCTCGGCATCGCCTGTTGCCATACCCTGACCAGTGTTATATGGTGAAGGGTTGGTTGTTGCTGTACCAACTGGGTTCAGTGCGGATGGGTTGCTGCCAACCTGACCTGTAGTACCGAAACCAACTGCGATATCGCTATAACCACCGGTAAGATCAAGACCTGCGTCCTGACCAGAGAATGCGGAATTTGCTTCGTCGTAGAATGCCTCTGTACCACTCTGGTTGGTGTAGCGTGATCTCATTGCGAAGATCAGGCCAGTAGGACCACTCATTGGTTGTACGCCAGCCAGATCATAAGCGATCAGGTTGGGCATAGAGCGTCTGATCAATGAGATCAGTACGGGGTCGAAACCTGCGGTTGGACCAGCTGCTGCTGAGTCTGCGCCAAATCCACCGGATGCACCAGCTGCGTTAGATGCGTTGGTTGGGGTTTCTGCCAGGTATGAAGAACCTGAATCGAATGCTGATTGCTCCCTGAGGAACTGCTCTTGGTTTTCTAGCAGGACTGCGGTTACCGCTCTACGATGTGAATCCTTGATTTTATCAAGTCCATCATAATCGAGAAGTGGTGCCCACTTTTCCTGCAACTGTTCGGAATGGAACATTTGCTTTTTCTCCTAAAAGTTAGTTTGTTTTAATGTTAAATTCAGTTTGATTTTGCAACTGTGGACAGTGCTCTCAGATAAGAACTCATGTCTCTTGTATAGTTGGGCGATTCTTGAACCGACTCAACTCCCTCTGAAAGGGTTTCTGTCTTTGCCGCTTCTGGAGTTGCGACCTTAGAAGGGAAATACGATTCCTTCAGCGTCTCCAGTTTTTCACGATATGCGGTTTCACTTTCAAACCCAACACTTTCGGCAAGTGAGGCGAGCTTCTCTTTCTGAGTGACTGCAAGTCCCTCGGAAACTGTTTCAAGGATTCCATCAGCAACCGACTCTGCGAGACGCTTGTTAAGGGAAATATTTCTTTGAATCTGCTCGTTGAGTTTTATCTCCATTTCATCAAGTTTATCTACCATGTTGTGGAGTACATCATATTTTTCTTCAGGGATAGTTACATAATGTTCTTCAAAAAGACCCTTCATTCCTGCAAGGAATGATTCGGTCATCTCAGTTTTAATGCCGTTCTCAACGGCAAGTTCGTTCTCTGACAACCATTCGCCAGAGACGTACTCCAGATAAGAATCAACTCTTTCAGTGAGTTCACTCTTGGATGCCTCAATGGCCTCCTGTAGTTTTGCATCATACTGTGCTTCAAGTGCTTCTCTAATTTCAATAACTTTTGATTTTAGAGCAGCCTCAAAGATAGTCTTTGCTTTTTCTTTAAATTCCTCGGAGAGTTCTTCACCACCGAGGAGTGCGTTGACATCTTCTTCAACATCAACATTGTCGCTAATTTCTGGGATTTCATTAACGACATCCTCTTCGACTACTTCATCAACAATCTCTGGGGATTCTTCGATGACTTCATCTTCAGATTCTACTTCTTCAGTCTTGACTGGAGTTGCAGATGTACTTGCTGACATTGCTGCAGCTGCACCCTTATTTACAACATCCTTGACTGTTTTGATCTTTGGTTCTTTCAATTTAGCAGAATTGTCATCTGCTTTATAATTCTCGGGGGTTGGACCACCAAGATCTTCATATGAACCTGCTTGACCAGGAGTAGAAACTGGGGTTGCAGAATTTCCTGCAGACTCAGCTGGTTTTGCACCAGCATTCACTGCAGTTTTTGATGCTGCTACACCCGCCTCCATCTCCTGTAAGTTACCACCAGACATTTGTTACTCTCCGATTGACCTGTTTATAACTATATTTATTTAGTAATTTATAGATTTACCAAGAAGTCATTGAAGAGTTCGATTTTCTTCTCATCAAGTTCTCTTGAGATTGTGAGTTGTTCAACTCTATTTTTGAGATTAGATACACTCTTCTCACGAAGAATGCTACCTTCCCAAACCCACTCTTTGCCTTCCATAATGCCTTCGACAAAAGCATCTGGTGCAGAGGGATCTGCAACAATATCAGCAGCAGTAGCGAGCATAAAATCGTCCGCTACAATGTTGACGCCTTCATTGTTTTGCTTAAGTGAACCAATACCTCTTGAGGAAACTCCAAGTTTCACTCCCTCAGAGAGTAGTGATTCAGCGATCTTACCCATTGGGGTAGATAAAATCTTTGCTTTACCAATAAAATTGCTTCCATTCTCTTTGAGAGAAACAATCTTATGGGATACGCGATCCAAGTTTACGGTTGGACCGTCAGGGTGACCAAGTTCTCCAAGGGCACGACCTGAGTTAACATAACTCTCGTTATATCTACCAACTTCCCGGCGAAGAGTTTCCATAGGATACATTCTGCCATTGCGGTTTTTAATATTCCCCTGCAGGAATACTCCCTCAATGTAGAGTGATTTCTTGCCGTTCTTTCCTTCGGCAATGAAAACTTTTACTTCTTCGATTTCTTCTCTGATGAGTTTCATTGCTTTAATTAGGATGCTTGTACTTGTTGAATGTGAACTGTACCTGTGTTTGCTGCAGTTAAAACTGCAACTTTTATTGACTTTCTTAGAGTTCCAGTATTGGTTGACGCTAAGGTATCAGTCACAGATGCAGAGTCGTGATCAACTGTAATTCTAGTGCTGTAGTAACCACCGGTTGCTGCAGTATTATTGATATTAGTTACAATTTTATGAGTAAAATCAAAGTTTGATTGTCCAGCAACTGTAAGTGATACAGCATCTCCAACATTAAATGGAGATCCAGTGCCTTCGTGGAAATCAATAATTGTACTTGCGCCGGTTGTAATGCCAGCAACACCGTTAGATCTAACTGCACCCAAAGAGATAACCTCTGGATCAGTTGATGACACAAAGTAACTTTGACTCGTCGCTACAGGATTGGTCCCGATAGCAACGTGAACTCCCTCAGTCACCGCAACAACTCTAATCGAATCAGATTGCATAGCAATGGCGTCCGATTGAACTGAAGTTGTGCCAGAAGCAAAAGTTGTATTTACTCCTACTGGATTTAATGCTGACATTATTTTACTCAGGAACTAGTATTTCTATTTATTGTTCTTGTGAATACTCATCTTCAACCGCTGCCTCTTGGGAAGGGTCAAACATCTGAGATGCAACTTGTGGTCTTAGAGTACCAATTTTATCTGCAGATTTTGCATATAGAACGTCTTTAATCGCGTCACTAATTTGCGACGGACTCTCATCCGTGGCAATTAAGTTCATTAATTCTTCCATTTTAATTTCTAAAGAATCAGTTTTATTTATATATTTAGATCTCCATCGACTTTGGGATCTTTACTTCAGGTGCCTCAGTTGAGGAACCATCAGACTCTGGTTCCATAACTGGAGCACCTAAATCTCCACCAGAATCACTAGGTAAAGGTTCACCAGACACTGGATCAATAGGCATATTTGGATCAGGGATAATACCATCTTTGATTTCTTTTTCAATCTTTTTATTCTCTTCAATAATCTCACTATCAGTCTGGCGTAAGATATGGCGTCTAACGTAATCCTGAGAGTAATACTTACCAATATAAGGTTCAGCAGTAGCAAGGAGATTGAGCCTTTCGGTCATCAATTCTGCTTCTTTAAGTTCAGTGAAGTGATTGTCATACAAGAAGTCATATTGAATATGCTCCTCCATTACATCCCAATCTTCAAGAGTAATGATGTTCTTGAGAAGCAACTGAGTCTTCAGCATATCTTGGAACATGAATGAGAATCTCTTTCTCAAACGTCCAACAAACTTACTGAACTTAACCTCGTCTCTCAGAATCTCTGATGAACGACCAAGATTAAATCCACCATCTCCACCGATTCTACTCTCGGGGATGTTGAGTGACTTATAAAGTTTCTTCAGGAAGTACTGGATATCAGAAATTTCTCCAAGGTTTTGTCCACCTGGCAGAGTAGTAATCTCTGTACCACGACCACCTTCACGGCGAGGGAGCCAGAAATCTTCCATCATACTCATCATTTTATTGTCATCACGGAGTTCACCGGTCTGAGCATTATAGACAAGTTTATTACGATAACGATTCATAACGTCACGCAGATATTGTTCTGACTTAACCTTGGGTAGATTACCAACATCAATATAGAAAATTCTACGTTCTGGTGCTCTGGATAATCTATAGATGACCAGAGAATCCTCAATCATTCTAAGTTGATTGAGTGATTTGATTGCCTTATGTAAATAAGACAATACAAGTCCTTTGTTTCTATCAACCAAACCAGAGGTGCAATATGTAATTGCATCTTTGGTAAATTTTACACTCTCATGCTTACTATTTGTAACATAAGAGAAATCACCTTGACCCGTGGTGCTGGTTGGTGTATATAAGAAGTACTCCTCAATCTCTGGATAATCATATCTCATAGGAGTATTAGGATTAGTATAACCCCTCAAAGAAGGACCTTTTGCTGGATTGACAGCACTTTGAATTGAAGTTTTATCCCCTTGGTCTTTGAGTTTACGAATATAACGCATCTTCAATGCGTCAATGTAACGCAACTCTTGAATACCCTCATTGGGTCTCTTTAAGTCGATTACTTTATGATAGTAGAGTCTACCATCAACGTACCAGTTGCGATATATCTCGTGTGCCTTTCTATCAAAATCTAAAAGTTCAAGGATTAACTTGAATTCTTTTCGGATAATCTTTTTTATACCTTCGCTTGCATTAAGGTTTGACAGTTCAATCTGTACAGGACTGTCATATGTATCAGAAACAATTGCTTCATTTACAACATCTTCGATAGCACTATCCACTTCTGGGTGTAGTGACATCTCTCGATATCTACGAATGAGTTCTGACTCATTCTTGTAGACTCCTTCCAAGTCTAAATATGAACCATAAAATCCAGCGCCTGAAGAGGCATAATAATCAACCCCGTCCGCTTCATTGGGCGGTACGGGGGACTGATTATTAGTGGGGTCATTATCCCCCTCAATTGAAAAACCAAATAATCTAGATGCCATTATTCCAGTAGAGCAGTAGTCTTCTTACTGCTCTATTTATAGAATCAAATTAAGCGATGATTTGACCAGTCTCGTCACCTTCTCCAGCGGACCAATACTGGACCTGGAATTCAACGGTGAATTCTTCAATGGTGTCGCCAGTGTCGTATGACAGGTCTACCTGTGATACGTTTGTTGGGAACACATCGAAGAAGCGATATGATCTCAGATATGGTGCAGGAATGTTTCCACCTGCATTTGCAGGGTCAGTTGAGTCATTGGTTACTGAGAATCTACCAGCGTTATAACCACGACCTAATTGACGAACATATGCGTCTGCCATATATGATGATGGATTAGTCGCACCAGAAGCGTTGTCGAGCTTACTGATTGCGTTCGTCCAACCTTCAAACTGAGATCTCAGTAGGAAGTCTTCATCATTGATGATGGTTACGGTCCAGGTATCAAAGGTACGGTCTCCCGCAACTTTGAGGGTTCTTCCTCTAAAAGGTACATCGATAGGAGCGATGTTTGATGCAGGCAGTGCTGCAGACTTACACATGAAACGGAATGTTTCTTGTTCAGTTGCTCCCCATTGTGCACCGTTCTCAGAGTTAAGAGCAGCAACAGGGAATGCTGGGAAGTCTACTTCAAACAGGTTAGGGCGAGCGCCGCCTCCCTGAAGTCTAGACTTAAAGTTTGAGATAGTTCTTAATGCCATTGTGGGTTCCTCTTGGTGATTTTATTATATGTATTAAGATCAGACGCGACCTGCGACTTCTTGGAAACTAATTCCAGTTCTAGTAGCAACAAATGTCAATTCGACATAGTTGATGGACTTGGATGGTTTCAGGAAGATGTCAGCTCTAAACTCATTGTTGTCAATGATGTCAGGAGTGTTGTTTGATTCGTCACAAATTACCCGGAAGTCAATAAGTCCTCTCTTAGATTGGATATCACGAAGGAATGGTTCAGTGATGTTCACAAAGTTTGCTCTCGTGATCTCATCATTGAATTCAAAAAGTTGAGCATCTGCTGCTCTCTTCAGTGATTGTTCGATAAAGAGGAAGAGGCGACGGACGTTGATTCTATCAAACGCGGATGCATATGCTAGACCAGTCTTATCACCAAAGAGTACAACACCTGTTCCAGGTTGGTTGATGACAGGGTTGATTCTGTTTTGATACAAGAGATCACGCTCTGCCTTGGTTGGGTTGTATGCCAACTTAACAGAGTTCAGCAGTATACCACGCTGGAGACCAGCAGGTGAGAACCAAGGGAATGAATCTCTGGTTGTTCTTGCCATCAGACCTGCGATATCAGCGTTACCTGGGATGTAACGGAAGACATCGTTAAAGCGGTCATAGACATACTTGTATGCTGAGTCAAATACAACATAAGATGAGGAGGAGATTGGCGAGAAGAAGTCAATGACATTCGCTGTCTGAGTTGTCGAGTTGCTGATGTTAACAACGTCAGTTCTTTCAGGTGAGACAACACCAACACAATCTTGTCTGGTTTCGCAGATAGTGATGATCTTGTTTGCTTTTGCCTGTGATGCTTCCTTAGATCCGAGTCCAGGACCCATGATCAAGAAGTCAATGGCAGTCTCAGAGTCATCAAGGAACTTGTCGTATGCTGCAGTTGTATCTCCGAGGTCAACTGTATATGAACCAGATGCCTCAGGATCTTCATTACCATCGTAGTTCTTACCACCAAGCAGGGAATAAGTTACGTTGCCAAGTGAGGAGTATGTAACGCCTTGTGCGTTCTGTCCCCACAGACCTTGACCGGTTGTAAGAGCAGTAAATCCACTGCTGTATCCCGTTGCGGTTGGAGTGGTGCCATGGAAAGAATCATCTGCCTGAGACGCATTGTATCCAGCAAAGAGAATCTCAGAGCGATTAGCAAGGAAGGTCTTGTAGTAGATTCTAGTTGGAGAGTTGACGCTTGATACTGCGTCCTTCGCCTTAGACAGGAAGAGGTGCTTCTCAAGAATAGTTGCCTGGTTACCTGTGACTGTTCCGTCATCATCAACAACAACGACATGCATAGCATCACCTTTACCACTTCTGTTAAGTGAGAATGCGTTAGTTACAGGTCTTGGTGCGATAGTCTTCCAGAAGATCGTAGCGTTATCAAGTCCAAGAGTTTGTTGCTCATACCAGTCAAGTGAGGTTACAACAGATGATGCGGGAACGTCGGTGCCAGCACCTTCAGTTTTTGCAATACCAGCAGCAGTGATGAACTTAACAGTCTGTCCAGCAAGGACGGAAGTTGTTGAGTTACCCTTAGCATAGACAATTGCAGTCTCCGTACCTGCGGTAGAGACTCTTGACGTTACCTTAACGTCAACGGTTGATTCGCCACTTGAGTCTGTAGTAAAACCAACAACGATACCCTTCAGGTAACCATCGAAGGTTGATACCGTACCAGATCCAGGCAGGCTGCTAGTGATTCCTACAGAGAATCCAAGACCAACTTGTACACCTAGTCTTCCAAGATCGGATGTAGTAATGCCGACTGTTTGGTCTGCAAGATCATCAATCTGACAAACTTTAGCGTTATTCAACCAAGAACCTGGGTTCTTACCAGCATATACAAAATTATTTGCTGAAGAATATGACTCATTATAGTCATCAAAGTTTTTGATTAACAGCGTGGTTGTTGATGCAATACCAACACCAGCGTTTGCGTTCTTCAGTGAGGAGCCGCTCATGCGGACAATCCTCATTGAACCACCGTATGCGAGGTATGATGATGCACTCATCCAATACTCAAAGTGATTATCTGCACTCGAGGGTTCGCCAAAAACTTGTAGCAGTCCCGCTTCATCTTCAATAAAGACTGGTTCCTCTACAGGTCCCTGTGCAAATGGAGCAGCGAAACCACCAGTCGATGGGTTCACATTATCAGCTCTTCCTACTGTTAAATCAACTTCTCTGATCCTTACACCAGGAGATAATTGTGGAGTCGCCATGTTGTGTTTCTCCGTGTCCTAAAAATTAACTAAAACTATTTATTGTTTAGGATCTTTAGAACGGGGAAACAATGCATGAACAACCTACCAGTCAGGATACTCCCACTCCGGTATCTTTTTTTTCTTCTTCTTAGTCTTCTTGACTCTATTTATTGTACACTCTTTACACTCATACGAATAAGAGGATGCTAACTCATATTTATTTTTACGTGTCTTATAAAAACCATCAATCAGGTCTTTAGTAACACCACAAGTTCTACACGTCCTCTCAGTAAGAAATAAATGATTTACCCCATACTGTTCGTCAAGTTCCATCAATTATACTCCCACATATGTGTTAGGTCCCCATACTCACCAACTGATGCTTTAGACCAACGGTCACCATCAGCATCAACAAAACTATTATCTTCTAAACCATCAGATATAAAACCAAACGGTGCCATATCCTGTTCTATTTGATTCTTTTGCTCATCATAGATTCTCTTACGAACATCTTGGTCAGTCAGTTCTTTAAAATAGTCTTGTGCTACCAACCAAGAATAGATAACCAGACACATTGCCAAGTCATCATTACATCCTTCCTCTGCTTGAAATGAGTTATTCTTTTGAATGAATGTTGTCAACTCAGCAATGATATCATAATCATGCAGGATTAATTTATCCTCCTCAAGTATTGCCTTGAGGTTAAGTGCTCCAACCTTCTTAACTGTTTTGGACATTTTGACACCAAGTTGTGTCTTTTTACCAGAGAATCCCTGACCTACAACTTGTCCAGCACGTCCTCTCATTGAGCACATCAAAATGTTTTGATACTCCAAATCATACTGCATAATAGCAGCAACTTGGTCGCCAACATCATTTACTTCACATAAAACAAACGCATTATTATAACCTTTGGCAACATCATAGATGATGTTAGGGAACATCATTGGTTTGATTTCATTATTACGATACTTGGCAACAACCTTATGTGGGAATGTTGTGATATCAAACACAACAAATGCAGAGTAGTCATTGCCTACTCCACGCGCAACGTCAACAGTACAGATATAATCATGATCAGGTTCTGGTTCTTCGTAGACATCCAGACCTCCACCTTGCGTTAATGGATTATCATATACTAATGATCTTAATTTACTTGGGTTGATAAGTGTATTAACAGAACCAAGGAACTCACACTCAAACTCAACATTAAACTGTTGATCTGAGGTATTAGCAATGGTCTGTCTCTTCCACTCTGCATCTCTACCAGGAACCTCAGACCAATGAACCTCAGTTGGAATATATTCATTATCATTCTTCTCAGCATCGTGCCACATTCGGTAGAAATGATTCATACCGTGAGGCGTTGAAACAATGATTACCTTTGTGCTTTTACCAGAAGTAATAGTAGGATAAACAGAGGCAAAGAACAAATCAGCAATGTGATTTGGGACGAACGCAAACTCGTCGAGAAAGAGGATGTTGAACGACATACCTCGGACAGCAGATGCAGATGTAGATGCTGCCAAAATTTTACTGCCATTTTCTAACTCGATGTTACCTTTGTTCCATACCAGAATACCCTGTTGCATCCACTTTGGCAAGTTCTCGTATGCTATGGCTAACCTTGCTAATAATTCTCTAGCAGTGGATGCTTTGTTTGCTAGGATACCAATATTTACACTATCATTAAAAATAGCATAATGCAATAGATAAGATATCACAGTTGTAGACTTACCAGTCTGCCGTGGCATCTTACAGATATTAAATCTATTATTATGAAAGTTAGTAATTAACTTCTCTTGAAAATGATATGGATGAAACTGGGTAAGACCCTCATCCAAAGAAACAATTTTAATATAATTGTTTGCAAAGTAAACTGGGTCATCTTTACATTTAATAAACTCCTCAATTTGCTCATAATTGAACTCAATTGGAGTATTCGCTTTTTTTAGATTGGGATTACCCAGATACTGTTCAGTCATGAATCAAAGTATCCTGAATCTTCTTTGCCATTACTTTATCCCAATCTTTAATTTTAGTCAACAAGCGTACCATGTTCCCTCCTAATTTCTCTTAGTTTTTCTAAGTTCATATCCTTAGTGCCTCCATCATAGGCATGAGCATAACCTTCTTCAATCATTTGTTCGTTGAGCGACACTGACTCGTCCCCAATGTATAACCACCCCAGAAGACGACCATATTTACCGACGCCGCCAACAAGTTCAGTCCTAACAGACAACTCATCATCACCAGCGATAGTCGATTCCAGTTTCTCTTTGAGCCAGTTGGTTGCGTCTTTTCCAAGTGCTTTCTCCTCTAGATTTCTTGTTCTTTTTTCTGGCGTATCAACTCCTGCAACTCTAACTCTTTCTTTCTTGTATAAGTCAAACCCAAGATCAATGGTGACATCAATAGTATCGCCGTCAAGAACACGATTAATCTCTGTTACTCGGAAGTTGTAGCAGGATTTCCTGCTTGGTGGTGTCATTGCGCCCATGATCGATCTCCTTTGATTCTGTTGATACTGCTATGCCTATGATAAATGTTGCTGCTGCAATTACTGCACCAGCGCCAGCGACCCACTTCTCTAACGTGCGAATACGACCACGAAGTTTTTCTAGTTCTTCGTTCGTATCGTCAACACGCTTATGAACCATTTCAATGCGGCGAATAGAATTCTCTATAGTGCTGTCCATCACAGCAATCTTTGTATCCTGCTCCGCATCTTTATTTGTAAGGTCACTCATCTTCCAACTCATCGAAAGCCATACGCATTATATAGACGATATACCACATAACTCCAGCAAGAAGTATGACTAATGAGATAATTACACTCCAAACAGGATCATTTACGTTATCAAGTGGACGCAATAATAAATTCATTTTACATATTTTCAAATTTGTATTCTAATATCATGCGATACATTGAATCTCTCAAGTACCATAGGTGTTCTTGCTCTGCCACTTCCCGAGCAGGTGATCCTTCCCAAGTCTCCAAACGTTTTATGACACAATGATGCAGTAAATGTATGTCTTCTATACGTAGACTTATTTGATAGTCGTATTCGTTCATGGATTCTTAGGGTCTATTCCTAGGTCTTTGAGGTATTCTATCCACCAGTCGGAGTCCTTTATATATCTCCAATTAGGGACTTCTTTGCCTTGCTTCACAACATAGTATTGATATAGTGCATCATCTATAATCTGTGCGATCTCCATATTCTTCTTCCGCTTCATCAACGTCTACATATGGATTTTCCACATAGGGTCCTCGTTTTCGTAGAGGTTCTTTCCTGACATAATCGGTTTCAGAATTTACAGCAGATACCCAAACAGCAAGTTTCATTACGATAAAAATTAAAACCAGTGGTGTAAAACAACCGATTAAAGTTACTGGTTTCATTTATGTTTCCTCGTAAAAGATTCCCAGTGTTCCCATCTATATTTATGTATTGTAGTCAATGATAGTATGCATTTTCTAATCCCCATCTAACAGAATACCCCACCACTCCAAAAAGTGTAATTGCTTGGACCGCTAATCCCATTTTTCCCATGGATCCTCTTTGTGCAGGCAAGAATTAGGATGTGCCCACCCCTTATTTAATTCTTTTAACCTCTGCTTGAGGATGTTATTTTCGAGTTTCAACATATAATTTCGATGTTGCAACCACTTTATATATTTCATCCCTATCCATCCGATAGATTCACATCTCATCATATAAATTAGATGTTTCAACTTTTCAATAGGGATCATCACACCTTTTTTTCCATAACTCTAAGAAGTATCTATCAACTTGATACAAATCCTTACCAGGAGGAATTTTATCAATGTCTACAGACCACTCTCTACACAGATCTCTCATTTCTAGTGTTATGCCACGAGGTAAAAACATTCTGCCAAAGGAGGACATGGCAAATGCAAACCTCATTCTAATGCGCTGTTCCATTTCCTGAGTAGGCGTCGG
>Ga0209128_1000218_pt1 | contig 40865 bp, 54 predicted proteins | sample ETNvirnome_6_100_FD_184072 | JGI IMG/M metagenome (GOLD analysis project Ga0209128, IMG submission 184072) | Marine viral communities from the Pacific Ocean - ETNP_6_100 (SPAdes) (version 2) | ecosystem: Environmental > Aquatic > Marine > Oceanic | place: Pacific Ocean | collected 2013-06-19
ATAGAATTTGTTATGGCAGGTACTGGTGTTAATTGTTATCCTATGCTTTTGACTTGGTTGAATAGTGAATGGAGTGAACTGAATTTTGATTCTACTGATGTATTTAATGAAGATTGCCATGAAGAACTTGTTACAATTTTCAAAAATACAGGTGAAGATGGTAAAACTTTGTTTGCTGAAAGAATATCTACTTTAAATGTTCAAGGTTTAACAGAAAAGAAAATGAAAGCAATTAGAAAGTTTTTGCACTTAATGAAAGAAATAGATGAAGAAAGATTTATGATGAGTTTTATCTCACTTAATAAAGCCTGTTATGAAATAGCTGATGATGAACTTTTCATGACACTCGTTTAATTGGAGAAAAATATGACAAAAGAAAAAGTAATTGAGCCTTTTGACATAAAAAAATCTATTAGAAGTTTACTAAAGAAATCACCATTGTTGGGTTATACTATTGTCAAAATGAAATATGAAATAATAACAGATGATAGTATAACTCCAACATGTGGGATTACTAAAGACTGCAAACTTCTAGTAAATAAAAATTTTATGTCAAAGATAGAACCAAAGGAAAGAGTTGCAGTATTAATGCACGAAGCCTTACATGTTGCACATAAGCATTTTAATAGGTTAATAGGTGTATCACAACCTCAAATAGCTATGTTAGCTAAAGAAATTTCAATAAACCAGTACATAGAAGATCTACCAGGGTTGGACCACCCAACAATAGAAAAATTTAATTTGCCTAAAGGTAATTCTTTAGAGAGATACTACAAACTATTACTTGATTTTGCTGAAAATAACCCAGATAATGCAGATAAGGTAGATAAAGTAGCAGAGAATAATCCACTAAAGGGTGATTGTAAGGAAATGGAGAAAAGTGTTGCAATCGCAGAGAAAATATGCAAAGATGCAAAGGAATATGCAAAAGGTATGGAAGCTGGTAATGTTCCAGGTGCAAATATTGAAGAAATAGAAATACTACCTACAAATTACAAAGCTAAAATTAACAAATTGATAAGTTACCAGACATCACAAACAAAACTTAAAAGAACTAACTTAAAAGGAAGTAAGAGATTTAAAGGTAGTCCTGGGTTGAAGAAATCATTAGAACTAAATGACGTAATATTTGGTTTAGATACAAGTGCTAGTATGTCTAAAAGAGATATTGGTATGGCTGTAGATGCAATACAAAAATTCAGAAGGAAATGTAAAAAATTAACTGTTATTCAAGGTGATACAAAAGTTACAGATGTTAGTAAAGTAAAGAAGAACATAAAGAGTCTTTTAGTTAAAGGTAGAGGTGGTACTGAATTAACACCTATACTCTATAAAGCTAAAGAATACGGGTTCCCTAAAGTCCCCTTAGTTATGTTTACAGATGGTGAAGTGTACAATTTCCCAGATAAAAACAAATTAAAAAACTCTTTATGGGTATTTACTAGAGAAAGTTCTGCTAGACGATTTTCTAAAGACAGACAAGGTATACCGTATGCGGTTATGCTATAAAGGAGAAACTTATGAAAGAAGATGATTTAGTAATTGAGATAGGTAAAGGTTATAAACCTATAGATGGGTGGGAAAAACATGTAATAGATATTAAGCTAAATAAACATCTCAAAGAACCTACTGTTTCTCTTGATAAATTTACTTCTGATTTGTCTCATGGTAGGATATTGCCACATAAACAATTAGAGGAAAATAGTAAATCAGATGAATTTTTTATAACAGAAAATACAAGTTTTTTAGATGTTGCTAACAAAATAGCAAATGTACATAAAATTGCAGATTGTATGGTAACTTTTAACTTTAATTATTATTTAATGATTACATTAACATATTTGGGAAGAAAACAATTATGTTGTAATACCCATTTAAAGATAGAGTATAAATTTTGTCCTTTTTGTGGTGTAGATGTAAAAATGGTTTGACAAAACAAATAATTAAACGTATAATTAAATATTTGATAAAATTAAGGAGAAAAATGGAAAAAATTAGGGAGAAAAATGGAAAAAATTAAAGTAAATGAAACATATAATGAATGTTGTAAAATAACCATGAAACGTATGCAAGATGATAGTATAGAAATGATATTTACCAGCCCGCCATATTTTCAACAAAGAGCTTACGATGCAGAACATCAAATATTTAATGAATATGAAAACTGCAACCATTTTTGGGTATGTCTTGGTGCTACTGAAGGTATTGGTAGAACTACAAAGGATAAAACTAAATATGGTTTAGTTTGTTATCATTGTGAAGCGTATAAAACCCAACTTGGAACAGAAAAATTTCTTGAAGATACAGAAATTGAATTTGAAATGATGGAAGTAAAGGAAGATTTAACTGTAAAAGAACTTAGAGAAGTATTGGAAAATTTAAAAGGAAAATAAATGATAGAAAAGAAGAATATACCTAAAAAGATACTTAAACATTTTAAGTTAAAAGAAAAGAAAACAATAAAAGTAAAAGGTTACATTTCTCATTTATGTGATATATTTGATGACTCAAAAAGAGTAATTTCTCCTTATGGTTCATTATGGGTTAATTTAGGTGATAAATATGTAGACGGTCATCAAATGTTTGTTCCAGGTAAATTTGCTATTGAGATGCAAAAACGTGGTTGGATATTGAAACAGACTATAATCTGGCATAGACCAGCAGTTCAACCGTCATCAAGTAAAAGAAAATTCTGTAATGATTACGAGTATCTTTTTCATTTTGTTAAAGACATGAAAAAATATTATTTTAATATGGTATACGAACCATTTGCAAAAGATACTAAAAGAAGATGCAAAGCTGCACGTAGTTCAGAAAAATCCAAAGAACAGTCATCTTATATGTCACCAGAAGCACAACAGAAATGGAGTAAAAAAATGTTAGATGGTAAATATAAAGGCAGACATCATAGAACAACATGGTTATACAAACCAGAATTTATGACAATGAAAGAAGATTTAACTAAAGAAGAAAAAAAGATTGTAATTAACAAATTAATAGAACTTGATCTAATATAAGAAATGTGAAGAATAATGAGGTGAAAATAAAACTATGGGAAAAATTATAGTAAATAAAAAAGATATACCAGAAGAAATACTAGAATATTTCGAAGAAATAGATATTAACAGAGGCTCTATCTGGACTTTATCTATTGGTCAAACAGGTGAAAAGCATTACGCTGTTTTTAATAAGAAGTTAGTTGATACTCCAATTAAAGCAACTTGTCCTGAATTTGTTTGTTCTAAATGTAGAACACCAAAGGAGCTAAAATGTGAATGCAACGCTGGATTTATTAAAGGTGTTGTTTATGATACCTTTGGTGGCACAGCTACAACAGCCAGATCTGCCAAAGACCTTAACAGAGATTATATTTCTTCTGATATTTCAGAAGAATATGATAAAATTTCAAAAAAACTATTACAGAAAGAGAACAATAATGGTATATAAAACACATTATATATTAGGTAAATTAGATAAATTAAGAAATAAAAAATCTAATATTGCCAATATTGCATCTGATTATGACGCTTTTAATGGTTATATAGATGGGTATTGTGATAACTTATACTTTCCTAGTACTTTAGAACAGCCTATTTTATTACTAGAAAAACTTCAAGAAAATAAAATACTAAATGAAGAACATATAAGACATTATAAACAGATAAAAATTAAGGGGGATACTGTTGACTAAAAAGGTAAATTATGGTTTAACTTCAAAAAGGTATCTAGGTAGATTATGTATAAGAAACCATAAATACAAAGATACTGATAAAACTGTAAGAAATATAAAATCTGATGCTTGTGTTATTTGTTGTTATGATAATAGAAAACTATCAGAGGCAAGAAAATATTTTGGTCAAGTTAAATCTGGTGGTACTAGAGGTACTAAAATTAGTAATACTTTAATTAAAAGTGGTGAAAATAAAATGAGAACTTGTTTATGTTGTAATAAGAATTTCATGTCATCTTTTAATGGTAATAGGGTATGTAGTAACTGTAAACAAGATAAAGATAAGCAAAATGAGAAAATTGGTTATTCTGTAAGATGTGGGTATAAAATTCAAGTACAGCGTTATGGAATAAGAACAGATATGTTTTTAGGAGATAGAGGTATATGAAGAAAAGAATAAGTGTTGCATCAGCAAAAGCAAAAGGTAGAGAATTACAAAAGTGGACAGCACAAAAAATATCTGATATTACTGGTATTAAATGTGGTAAAGATGAATTAATAGAATCTCGTGAAATGGGGCAAAGCGGTGCGGATATTAAGCTAATAGGTATAGCACAAAAAGTATTCCCCTTTTCAGTAGAGGCTAAAAGATGTGAAAAAATTAAGTTATCAAAATTTATAGAACAAGCTAAGTCTAATCAAAAAGAAGGCACTGATTGGTTACTAATAACAAGAAGAAGTAATGAAAAAGCTGTAATTAGTATTGATGCAGAAGTATTTTTTAAATTGTATGAAAAAATCATTGATTCTAAAAATGAAGGTAAAATTTTTAAAAACAACAGTTATAGGAAAGAACTATGAAACTAGCAGTTATAGGAGATATACACGCCAGTCATAACAATATTAAAGATACTTTATTAGGTATGAACAACTTAATAAATATATTAGATGATAAAGAAGTACAATATCTACTTATTTCAGGTGATATTTTTCATGATTTTAATATAGGTGGTAAAGAATCAAGTTTTGGTAGTGTATTTGATTCTATAAATACACCTTTAAATGATTTTTTGTCTAAAGGTATAAAAAGGAAAATCATAATGATTCCTGGTAACCATGATATGTCAACTGATAAGAACCAGAAGAATGCTTTAGTTTCTTTTGATTATAAACCTAGAATTTTTGTATCTCATAATATACAGAATTATAATTTAGGTGAAGGTGTAAATATAATTACTCTACCTTGGATGTATCCATCTATGTATAAAAATAAAGATGATATAAAACTTTTATTACAGAGTAGAATAGAAACTAATAAAGACGGGTTTAATATACTATTAGGACATTGCCAAATTGAAGGTACAGATTTACCTAATAATCATGTAGTATTTGGTGGAGATTTTACTTTTACTAGAGATGAAATTGATTCTTTTGGTTTTGATATTATTACATTAGGACATATACATAAACAACAAGAGTATTATACAGGTACACCTTGGCAACATGATTTTGGTGAGAGTAGTTTAATAGGTAGTATAAGAATAATAGATATATACCAACAGGCTATTTTTGAAGATGAGATTGTGGAAATACCAAATACAGCTAAGTACTATAATATAGATGTAAAGTTTATGGACGTATTTAAATGCCGTAAAATAGACTATGTAAAAATTAAAGGTAAGCAATTACCAGATAAAAAATTACCAAATAATTACATATTTGAAAAAGAAAAAGAAATAGCAACAATAAAATCAAGAACAGATGCATCTATCACTGACAGTATAGAGACATTATTATCAAAGTATATAAAAGATAAAGGTATAAAAACTGATATTAAAGAGTTAGTAAAGATATTAAAAGATATAGACATAGACAACACTTATCTACCGCAAGGTTCGTTAAATAAATTTAATTCTTTAACTTTGACTAATATAGGTCCACATAAGAACACTCATATAGATTTTAAAGATCCAATACTTGCTATATCAGGTGAAAATGGGGTTGGCAAAACTATCTTACTTGAATCAATGTTCGCAGCATTATACGGTAAATTTCCATCATACGGCAAAATTTCCAATATATCTGATGATGGAAAAATAGAAACAGTATTAACCACAGATTCAGGCGAATATAGGATTGTACGAAAGATAAACAAAAATAAAAATACAGCATTCATTTATAAGGATAATAAAGCATTAGTAGGTCCTAAAGTTGGTGAAGTTAATAAATATATAGAGAAACTAATAGGTCCAGAGGAACTTTTATTATCTTCTGTATTTTCTACACAATTCTCTTATGGTGATATAGTTGATTTAGACCCATCAGAGAGGAAAAATATCTTTCATAAATTACTTGGATTAAATTTTATCTTAGATATTAAAGAAAAAATAGATAGTAAACTAGATAAGTCTAACGGTAAAAAGGAACTCATGCTTAATAAACTTAATATTAATAATATTGATGACCTGAACAATGCTATTAATACATCTAAAAAGGAATTTATTAAAACTTCTGATATACTTAAAACTAATAATACTTTATTACAAAAACATAATATTGAGTTGCAAAAACCAGATTCTACTAAACAATATAAAAAAATAGAAATAATACAAAAACAATACGATAAATTAACAAATCAATTAAAAGAAAAATCAACTAAAATGTCTGAATTACTGGATATTACTAATGAAGAACATTTACATACAAAAAAGTATAATGAACAAAATAATAAGATAACTAGAAAAATAGAATACTACGATAATTTAATTAAATCATTAAAAGATGAAAAAGCTAAATTAAATGATGTAGGTTGCAAAGACAACTTACTATCTTGTAAATTTATAAAGAGTGCTGTAGATGCAGAAGATAAAATAAAAAAATTAGAACATAAAAAAGACGTGTGGTTAAAAGATGAAAATAAGATTTTGTTAAAATTGAACTTTGCAAAACAGAAATGCTTAGAAAATAAAAATAAATGTACTGTTCCACAAGTGGATGGAAAAGAGCATACACATTTAGAATCAAAACTTTCAGAACTTAAAAATGAAAATAATATTAGAATAACTAAATTAAATGTAAAAATAGATACTATAAAAAATACAATTACACAAAATAAAATACTTCTTGCAGAAACTAAAAAAGACTTACAACTTTATCAGAGTAAAATAGTAGATTACTTATCACTGGAAACAGAGATAAAAAAGATAACATCAGAGATTTCTAAAATATCTTTACTATCTAAGGCATTTAGTGGTAATGGTATACCACAATTAATTATAAATTCAGCTTTACCACAACTACAAGATATATTAAATATACTAACTAAATATATTAGCAAATACAGTATACATATATCTACACAAGAAGAACTAAAAAGCGGTAATGTAAAAGAAACAATAAGTTTTTTAATTGATGATGGGGTTAAAAAACGTGATGTGAAGTATTATTCAGGTGGTGAAAAGAAATTACTTAAATCATTAATTAGATTAAGTTTATCTATATTCCAGACACAAAGAACTAATAGAAATTATAAGACATTATTTATGGATGAGGCTTTTGATGCTTTAGATAAAAATAATGCTTTACATTTATTGAAAATACTGTATAATCTATCAGATAGGTTTAATCAAATATTTATAGTATCTCATTTCACAGATATATTATATAATTTTACTAATTGTATAAAATTAAAGAAAAAATCCAATAAAACTATAATTAATGAAAAATAAAAAAAATATATGTTATGTATGTAATAATGAAATAAAATCTAATAAGTTTACTATGTTGCCTAAATCTAATAAATACCCTAGATTATATAGACACAGTACAAAATGTTATCCTGGAACTATGAATTGGGAGAAATTTATTAATGGAAAAAGAAACTAAATTTCATTGTTATGGTGATAGTACACTATTTACAGAAGATACTTGTACTAAAGATAAATGTAAGTGGGTTACATCTTGTAAAGTTCTATCAGGACATAAAATAGATATGTTTGAATATTCTTTAGTTAATCTTTTACAAGGTACTATTACTTATACTGAAATTATAGAAGTTTTAATGAAAAACTATGGTATAAGTAAAAATGCAGGAAAAATGGCTGTTAAAAGATGGAAATATATAATTAAAAATAGAAAGGAAAAATAGAAAGGAAAAATAAATGGAATTATTTATGTGGATAGTATCAATAGTTGTAGTTTTTATTGTGTATAGTTTTTGTTATAACTATTTAATGTTATGTGAAAGATGTAGTACTATTAAGAAAGTAGTATTTTGTTGGTTTCTAGTATGGTTATCTATTAATTTTTATTGTTGGATGTCTTTAAAACTATTATTTAAAGTTTAAATATGGAAACAAAAAATAAAATTTGTACTATGTGTAATGTAAATAGAGTAAATTCGTCTTTTGCATACGCTTTTTTATGTTATAAATGTTGGTATAAATTACCATTTGAAATAACATACACAATTCCAGACTATATACCAGAAAAGCAACACTTAAAATATTTAAAATTAAAAATTGAAGAATACAAAAATAAAAATAAAAGGTAGTACAGCAGAAATATTCGGGGAATATAATACAGCTTCTTTAAATAGAGCTTTAACATTTAAATCACCTGGTTATTGGTTTTCACCAGCATATAAATCAGGTGCATGGGATGGTAAAGTTAAATTTTTAAAGAATAATAAATTTCCTGTTGGTTTTTTACAAAGAGCAAAGATTGTATTAAGTAAAGATGTAGAAATACAATATTTAGGCGATTATCCTAAAATCAATCTTACTTCTTTAACAGAGTATTTAGAAAAAGCAAATCTAAGAGATTATCAAATTGATGCTGTAAAGTGTGGTATTAAAAACAGGTTAGGTATAATAAACCTAGCTGCGAATGCAGGTAAATCTAGGTGTATCGCAGGGATAATATCAGCGTTTCCTCAATCCCAATTTCTTATACTGGCACATAGAATAGACATACTATCAGAACTTCAAGAAACTTTTGATGAGTTTTTAGTAAATCAAAATTATGAACTATCAACATTTCAAAGTGCTAAAAAGTATGATTTAACACAATTTGATGGTGTTTTGGTTGATGAAGTACAGACAGTTGCAGCTAATACTTTTTATAAGATAGTTAATAGTTGTATTAACGCTAACATAAGGTTAGGTTTTAGTGCAACACCAAAACGTAGTGATGGTAAAGATTACTATATAGAAGCCACAGTTGGTAAACCTATTATTAAAGTAAAACAATCAGAGTTAATAGAAAGAGGTATCTCTACTAAACCAAAGATATACTTAATACCTTATAAAGTAGATTTTATTGATAATGTATCATACAGCAAAGCAGAAGATATGTTAATAAATGATAAAACAAGAAACCAAATGATTGCTGATTTATGTAAAGACAGACACGAAGTTATGATACTTTTTAGAAGAATAGATCATGGTAAACTATTACATAACTTAATACCTGGTTCTGTTTATATAGATGGTAATGATAATAAATCTAAAAGAGACAAAACTAAAAAAGATTTTAAAGAAGGTAAGATTAAAGTATTATTATCATCTAATATATTTGATACTGGAATCAACTTAAACAATATTAAGACATTAATATTGGCATGGGCAGGTAAAAGTCCTTTTGGATTAACACAAAAAATAGGTAGAGCATTAAGAAACTGTAAGGGTAAAGATTCAGTTGATGTATTCTGTTTTGCAGAAGTTGGTAATAAGTATTTTGAACAGCATACAAATATAAGAATAGATGAACTTATTAAAGAAGGTTATGATGTTAAAACATATAAGCTATGACATATAAAGCACTAGATCTTTTAATACTATATGAAGAAATGGTTAGAAAATACCATATACCAGCTTACAGTATAAGAAGAAGCGGTAAAAGTTTTATTAATTTTAAAAAGATATTTAAAAAGTTAAATAAAATTTTAAATAGTCTTGATATTCCACCATATGAATATATGCTTTCACAATTTGAGGAAAGAGGTAACAGACCTTACCCATCTCAATTAATATCTAAAGAAGCAATAAATAGATTTAAAAATTATTCTAATTCAGTTGATATAGAAGGGTTACATAAAACACAAGAGAATTACTTAAACAGTTTTTTAGAGAATGGTTACACACTTGAAGAAGCACTTGGAATAGATATATTTTATTATTATTTTAGATGTATGAAATTAAAAAATTATCCTAAAGAATGGAACACTAAAGTTCTACAAGAAGTAAAAAGAATACCTAAACTTAAAAATGTAATAAAAGGGGGGCTACGTTGAACACACAATTTGAAAAATTACTATTATCAGCTTTATTAAAAGATAAACAATTCTTAAATGAATCTATATCTTATATTGATGATGATATATTCCAAAACCAATATTATAGGTATTTCTTTTTCATAGTTGAAACCTACCAGAAAAAATGTAAAGATATTATACCTTATGATACATTTATTTTTCTATTACAGAAAACTATAGGTAGTCAAGGCTTTCATAAAGAGGAATCACCTATTATATCTGAACTTATATCTGGGATATTTAATACTGAATATGATATTAAATTCATAAAAACAGAACTAAGTAACTATATTAAAACACGAAAGTTTAAAAAGAGATTATCACAAGCTATAACAGATTTTGATATTAATAAAGTAGAGAGTATACTTTCTGATTTAAAAAATATAAATAAATATAGTCCAGATGATAATAAACCAGTAGAATATGTATCTTCTTTAGATAAACGTAAATCAAGACCTAAACCTATACCAACAAAAATAAATAGTTTAGATATTAAATTAAGTGGTGGAATTGCGCCAGGAGAGTTCGGTTTAATCAATGCACAAACAGGCGGTTGTAAATCAACATTGTTATTAAATTTCGCTTGGGGTGCTGTTATGGATAAGAAAAAAGTACTATTTGTAACTTTAGAGGATTCAATAGAAACAGTTATGCAAAGATTTGACTCATTATTTTCTAACCTTGATTTTATAACATTTAGAAAAGACCCAGAAAAGTCAAAAGAATTATTTAAAAAAGTAGAAAAACATAAAAATTTATTATTTATAAAAGATTTTACAGGCGGAGATTTTTCTGTTTCTAAATTAGGAGCTATAGTCTCTAATATGAAAGATGTAGATATTATTATCCTAGATTACCTAGATGAAATAGCATCTGTTTCTAAAAGAGATAGTAGGTGGCAAGAAGTTGAAGATTCAGCTAGAGAACTAAAAGCATTAGCTAATGAAACTAATATACCTATATGGACAGCTTCTCAAACAGCAGCTTCCAGTTATGGTAGAGAATTTGTAGGTTTAAAAGATACATATGGCGGTAAAGGTAAAGTACATATATCACATATAGTATTAACAGTATGTCAAACAGAAGATGAATTAAAAAATAATAAATTAAGGTTATTAGTAAGTAAACAAAAAGCTGGTCCAAAAGGAGGTGTTGTATCATGTAATATTAATTTAGCTAAAGTTAGAATATGGGATGCAAGTATTTTATAACAAAATAGGGGGACAGTAGATGATAATGAATGAGAATTATAAAGAAATTTCAGCAAAGGAAAAAGCAAAGGATATACTATTAGCACAAGTAACTTTTTGTTGGCAAGATTATGTTTCAGAATCTGAATTAGAAGCAATGACAGATAAAGAACAAGAAGATATTACAGACAACATCATAACAATATTAACTAAAATTACAAAAAAGTATTTGAAATCTTAATTAAAGGAAATTGATTTATGGAAAATGTAAAGAAAAAAAGAGCTAGTTATAATGCAGGTGAAAATAATAATAGGTGGAGCGGTGGTGAAGGTTCATATTACAAAAATCATTACCAACTTAAACTTAATAGGTTGGAAAGATTAAAACAAGTAGGTAATAAGTGTGAAGAATGTGGTGCAGATGGTGATATTGTTGTATTAATAGCAAGACATAAAAATGGAAAGAAAAATGACCATAGCATAAGTAATCTGGAAATGAAGTGTTCTCTATGTTATGGTAATAAAAAGACATCTAAGATTAAAAGAAAATACGGTATGACTATACATGATATGAGAGATAAATATAATCTTTCTTTTCATACTGTATATAATAAGATTCTACCTAATTGTGAAACAAAACAAGAACTAGTAGCAATGTTAGAAAAGGAATCAAAATTAAAAGAAAAAGGTAAGTAAATGACAACAGAAATAACTACAACATGTATTAATCCAGGTTGTGATGATGAAACAGACCATCTTAGTATTAATATTAAGAAAGGTGTATTTCATTGTTGGAAATGCGATTGGGGAGGTAAAATAGTAAATAATAAAGATGTATTAAACTTATTAAAAACTATTAAACCTATCAAAGTAATTAAGAAACCTGAAAATAGCGGGAGTTTAATAAATACTAAAGAATTTATTAAACTAACAGATTTATCAGATGAACACCAAGCTATAAAATATCTTAAAAATAGAGGTGTAACTATTGATTCCTGTGTTAAGTTACAAGGGTATTACACTCAAACAGGTTTATTATCTGGTAGGATAGTTTTTCCTGTTAAGGTTAATAACACAATTGTTGGTTGGCAAGGTAGGACAGTTTTTGATAAGACACCAAAATATTTAACTTATGGTAAGAAAAACTTAGGTGTTTTCTCTTTAAAAAGTTTAAACAAGTATGAAAATTTTATAATTTTATTTGAAGGTGTATTTGATATTCTTAAAATACCAGATTACGGTATTGCAATACTAGGTAAAAGAATCAGTAAAGAGCAGATAAGAATATTTACAGCTTTTTTAAATGTAAAAACAATCTTTGTTATGCTTGATAGTGATGCAAAAGAGGATACATTAAAAATATGTAATACTTTATCTGAGTATTTTAATATGATTCCAATACTTATTGATTCAGGTGATCCAGGTGATTTAACACAAACAGAAATTTTAGAACTATGTAAAAGGAGTGTAAATAATAAATATTAAAAGTGATTTCTTTTTATATGTTGCTTTATTTATTTTAGGGTGTCTTTTGTTATATATATTAAACGACCTTTATAACTTATCTAAACCAAAAAAAATAAGTGAAATACATCAGACTAGTACTAGAGTACAAACAAGTAACTTTACTATGTCAAAATCATATGGTAGTTGGAAACCATTAAAAGTAATAGCACATTATTAAAGGAAAATACAATGAAAAAGCTAACAGAACAAAAGTCAGATTTCTTTATATACGATTTACTTACAGAATCAGATATTAAAGAATTCTATTTTATGAGTACAGATTGTAATTATTTTGATGAAGATAATAAGAAAGGTAGTTCTGAAAGGTACTCGATAGTTAAAGAAGAAGTAGAATTTAAAAATAAAATAGAGGAATTAAAAAATGAAGATTGTTATATGCTGTGGTATAACAGTAAAATGGAGGCTTTAATTGCATACAACTTATTTAGAAATACTGGTTATGCTATGCTACTTTATAATTTAAATACTGAAGGATACTGTGTGCTTATTGAGAAAGATAATTTTAATAACTGAAGTCAAGATAAAATGTAGACGTATCTCCGAGCAAATAGCAAAAGCAAAATGATAATTAAAAAAGAAGAAAGAGTATTAAAAATTGCGTGGCAATTTATTAACATCACAAGTAAAATAGCAATGTTTATTGCACTAAAAATTGCTACGCAATTTATTAGCTTCTCAAGAAAAACAAATAACATTCTTTGAATGTTTTTCTTTCGAAGTAAAAGAAAATTCTTTAATCTACCTATTATATCATATTTTCATAGTAAAAGTCAAGCGTATTTCCAGTTTTTTTAAGTCTTTTCTATACAGTAACTTATGCCAGTAAAAATTAACTTGATACTATTAATTTTACTTGACTTAAATATCAAGTAAAATTAATAGTGATATTATCCCATAATTTATGTTCCAGAGTTGAAAGGGGTTGTATTTTGAAATGTAAACTTAATAAGAAAAAAATAAAATACTTAGAAAGGAAAATTTTAAAAATACCTTGTAAGTATGATGGTTGCAAAAAGATACTATATACTAGAACACAAAGTAAAAAATATTGCCATAAACATGCTAAGATGACGCATATGAATTGGCACAAGAATGGTAAATACGTTAGTAATGAAATAAAAAGTATTAAAAAAAGAATTTGTTTAAAATGTGGTACAGTATTTAAAAGTTATGGTATACATAATAGAGTATGTGTAGGTTGTAATAATAGCAATGATGAAATAATTTATAAAGTTAAAAGAGTTACTCCAGGTGGTTATAACTTTACTACATCAAAATTTGGAGGTATATAAGGAGAGTATTATGGGTACAGGTTGTGGTACACCAACAATTAAAAATGATCTTTTAAGTGTTAAAGTTAAAAAGTATGATGATGACGTACCAGAGGACTGGTTAGGTGATATGCGTAAAAGTCAAGGGTACACCGAAGATGTTATTATAGAACATATGAGGAAAAATTTTAATACTGAGCAGTTTAAAGATTATAAATTCTATCTTTATGGAAAGTATGATAGAAAATCTCGTTGGGTGAACTTAAAAGAAATAATTATGAAATAATTTTTGTTGGAGGGGGTTGTTAATGGAAAAAGAGTGTGATTTATGTTATTTAGGTGAACATAATAGAAATAAAGGTAGAGAACATTGTATTACTGGTAATGGTCTTGTAACCAGTGATATTATGTTTGTAGGTGATTTTATAAGTCAGAATGATTCTGTATTTGGTACAGCTCTTTCTGGTAATGTTGGGTCTCTGCTGAGTGAATGTATAGAAAAAGCTGGTTATAAAAGGAACAATGTTTATGCTACAATGTTGGTTAAATGTAATACCAAAGGTGGTGTAAATCCTAAAATAACAGAAATAAGTGCTTGTTCTAAGTTATTAGAAAAGGAGATAGAAGTAATAAAACCTAAAGTTATTATCGCTTTAGGTGCAATAGCTTCTAAATATTTTCTAGGTAAAATTAAATTATCTGATGTTAGAGGGTATGTATTTAAAAAGGATAAATATAGTGTAATTCCTACTTTTGCACCAAAAGCGTCTCTAAGTGTAATAAAAAATTTATATGCTATGCAATCAGATATAAAGAAAGGTTTTGAACTAGCAGAAGGTAAATATACTCAGATACCTACTAAGTATGTATTTTCAGATGACTATGATAGAGTATATAATATATTAAAAAAGGTAGACGAGTTTGCTTTTGATATAGAAACTACTGGACTTAATCCTTATAAAGATGATCTAGTAACATGCTCGTTTTCCTTTAAAGAAGGAGTTGCTATATGTTTACCTTTTAATTTAGAGTACTATAAAAAGATATTTTCATTACCAGCTAAGAAAATAACACATTCAAAGTTCGACTGTAAATTTCTTAAAATAAGATATAATATTGATACGGTTAATTGGTTCTTTGATACATATGCTGCGATAGGCTTATTGAATGATAATATTTCTTATGGGTTGAAATCTTTAGCTTCATTATATACTGATGTTTCTTATTATAATCTATCTACTAAAGTAGCAATGGATAAGATGGATCAAAATATTGTGGCTAAGTATAATAATGCTGATGCAGATGTAACGTATAGGTTGTATAAACTCTTTTATAAGAAGATAATAGATGAAGGTTTTTCTAAGTTGTTCTTTGAAACTACAATGCCAGTAAATCAAATGTTAATTGATATAGAGATAGAAGGTATACCTGTTGATATTAATAAGTTAAAACTATTAAATATAAATAAGAACATTGATCTTGTTAGGATTAAACGTAAGTTAACTGGGATTGCTGATATAAACTGGCAATCGCCTAAACAGGTTGGTGATACACTATTTAATGTTTTAGGGTTGCGGTCTGATAAGAAAACACCGTCTGGTGGTTATAGTACAGATGAAAAAGTACTAAAATCTTTAAAATCTAAACATGAAGCTCCTAGTTTATTACATGATGCTAGAACTCTTGTTAAGAGCTTAGGTACGTATTTAATGAAAGAGATTAAATTTGATATTAATGTTCCTGATACCGTTTCTGAAGAAGATACATCAAAGTACATATCAATGAATAATGAAATACAACTATCAACGTTATTAAGTGATTTAGATTCTTATGAGCCAGATTATAGTAATGATTTGTTTTGTATGCTACAAAGTGATAATAAGTTACATAATGAAAATAATCTTAATGGTACAGTAAGCGGTCGTTTAGCCTCATCTTTACATACAATACCAAGGGAAGGTGGTTTTAGAGACTGTTATGTTGCACCAGAAGGTTATAAGTTTGTTGGTATGGACTATAAACAGTTTGAGCTTAGAATAGCAGCATATTTATCAAAAGATAAAAAACTAAGTAAAATACTAGATGCACCAGATGCTAAAGTACAGCTAACTAAAATAATTGCTGGTATAGATTATAGTGAGGAGATATGGGCACAAGTTAAAGGTGTTGTTTATGGTACTTTATATGGGAGAGGTCCAAAGAGTATCTCTGAAGAATTTGGTATTTCTTTAGATTATGCAATAAAACTAAAGAAAGGTTTCTTTAAGAAGTTCCCTAAAGCTAGTATTCTACTTAAAGAATATAGTGATTTTGCTTTAAAGTTTGGTTATATTGAAGATATAGCTGGTAGAACAAGAAGGTTTATAACATCAAAGTATAAGATATATGATATAGACCATGATATTACAAGGCAGGCTGTAAATTTTCCTATACAATCTGGAAGTTCAGCTATATTCTGGCCTAAAGTTCTTGCAGTACATAATTTCTTAAAAGATAAAAAGAGTAAACTTATACACACAAAACATGATGCTGTGTATTTCATAATACACGATGATGAAGAAGACTTAGTTGAAAAAATTAAACTTATATTAGAGAAAGATACTGTAATGGGGGATGTTCTTGTAGATATAAAAATAGGTAAATCTTGGGGTGAATGTTAAAACAATAATAGGAGGGAGTAAATATGGATGATTTTAAATCTTTACAAACATTTGTAGATGAAATGAAAGCAACTTCATCTTCAAATAAAAAGAAGGTAATACTATCTAAGTATAAGGATAATGCCTTTATTATTAAGGTATTAAAATATACTAATGACGATAGTAAGACGTATGGTGTAACAAGTGATAATGTAAAGAAAAATACGCAAATAGCTGGTGGAAGTGGTAACGATTGCCTATTTCAGCTATTAGACAGACTTTCTAATAGAAAAATAACAGGTCATAAGGCTATATTAGAGGTTAAACAATTTATATTTAATCATATATTATACGACCAACTTATCTATGACATATTAGATAAAGATATAGAGACAAGAGCAAATGCAAGTCTTATTAATAAAGTTATACCAGGGTTAATACCAGAATTTAAAGTTGCATTGGCTAATAAATATGTAAGTGGTATGATAAATGTAGATAGTGGAGAATGGTATGGTAGTAGAAAGTTAGATGGTGTAAGATGTATCATTAAAATAGAAAATGGTATTGTTGAATTTTATTCCAGGACTGGTAAGAGGTTTTATACTTTAGGTGTACTAGAAGAAAATTTAAGTGGTCTAGGAAATATGGTTTTAGATGGTGAAGTTTGTATAGTAAAAAATGGTGTTGAAGATTTTCAATCGGTAATGAAAGAGATAAGAAAGAAAGACCATACCATTGAAAATCCTAAGTTTTTTATGTTCGATTGTCTAACCATTGAAGAATTTAATAGTAAGAAATCTAGTAGTACTCTTATGGAAAGGTTAAATAATTCACCTAGATTTTCTAGCGGTAAGTCTAAAATTAAGAATGTAGAAATACTAGAACAAACTAAAATAACCTCTTTAGATGAATTAACTAAACTAGTAGAAAATGCTACAAAAAGAGGTTATGAAGGTGTAATGTTAAGAAAGAATGTTGGTTATGAGGGAAAGAGAACTAATAATCTATTAAAAGTAAAAACTTTTATGGATGCCGAGTATATTGTTGAAAATATCATAATGGATAACATGAGATTCTTAGAAGATGGTCAAGATATTGAACGTGAAACTTTAGCTTCTGTGATAATAGAGCATAAAAATAATAAGGTTAAAGTTGGGTCTGGTTTCTCTAAAGAACAAAGGGAATTCTATTATAAATATCCAGATGAAATATTAGGAAAGACTATTACAGTACAATATTTTGAAGAAACAAAAAATCAGGAAGGAGGTATATCTTTAAGATTTCCAACTATTAAATGTGTACATGGAAAGGAAAGAGTGTTATAATGAAAGAATGGAAAAAGAAACTAAATTTCAATGGAGAACCTGTTGAAAGGTCAGGTGAGTGTGCTATTTGCAAAAGATTCGTAACAAACTTAGAGGTATTTTATTATGCTGAAATACCTCATGATAAAGGTTTGAAAAAGGCAAAAACATATGTTTGTTATAAGCATTATTGTGAACTAATAGATTGTTATGATTTAGAGTCTTTCGCCTATTTACCAGCAGAACAAAAAGAAATAGTTGCAATAAGAAGGTTGAAAAATAGTTTTAATATGTCAAGCAAAAATAATAATGATAAATAAACTTGACTTTTTTTAAAAAAGGGGGTATAATAAGATTATGAATTTGAATAAAGAGTTTGAGAAATATGTAGAGGATTTATATAATATAAATCCAGACGATTTAGAAGGAGAATATATTAAGGTAGTTAAATCATTTTATATATTTTCAAGATTAACAGCAGAATCATACGCAGAACATTTAACAGCTAAAGATGAATTAAAAAGAATATCTTCACAAGTATTTTTAGATGCAAAGAGTGAGAATGGTAATACTGATAATAAGTGTAAAGAAATTGTGAATATTAGTCCAGCTGTAATTAAACATAAAAAAGAGTATGTAGACAGTGTACGCAAATGGGAACTTTATAAAGGTAACAGAGATGCAGTTGTAATGAAGAAAGATATGCTAAAGAGTATAGGTTTTAATCGTAAAGTAGATTCTGATGTTACAGAAAACACATAATAAAGGAAAGGAGAGTATAGTATGATTATGACATATGTTGCTGTAACACTGTTTTTAATTTATTTGTGGTAGTTTATTATATAAGGAGGGAAATAAAGATGGCTAGAAAAGTTTTTAAAGTGGATAAAGAAAGAGCAAAGCAATCTAAACAGAGATTAGAAGAAGAATCACAAAGAAGCGGTTTACCTATGTGGAAGATACCACAAGGTTCAACTAGAATTAGAATATTGCCACCTTGGAGTGAGGCAGGTGATATAGCTTTTGAATGTAGATCGCATTGGAAAGTTCCACCAAATGATACTATGTATAACTGTTTAAAAGTTATTAATAAGGAATGCCCTATTTGTGAGTTTGCTTATAAACTTAAATTGGCAGGAAACAAAGAATTAGCTTCTAGTTTATACCCGTCTAAGAGTGTTTATTACAATATTGTAGTAAGAGGTGAAGAAGATAAAGGTGTTCAAGTAATGAGGTCAGGTATATTACTATATGAAAATATTTTAAGTTACTTGTATGATGAAGATTATGGTGATATAACAGATATTGACAATGGTAGAGATATGATTATAGAAAGAGTAGGTACAACTAAAGAAGATACCAAGTATACCTTAAAACCTGCTGCTAATACTTCACCTTTACATTCTAATAAAGCTGTAGTAGATAAGTGGATTGATAATATGTTTGATTTGGATAAGGATATTGCAACTTTTAGAGATCCTTTGGAATTACAGGCTGTTATTAATAATATTCATGGAGCTAAATCTGAAACAGTAGTTAGTGAGGTAGAGAATCTCATAGAAGCACCTGTAACTGTAAAGGAAGATAAGGAAGATAGTGAAGATAATTCAAAAGAAAATCTTCTTAAAGAGATAGAAAGTTTAATTAGTTAAAGGAGGGTATTATGTTTTTAAGGAGAGCAATAATTATTACTATTTCAGTACTTGTTTTTCCTATTGGTTTGATAGCTTTATTTTGGTGGAAGTAAGAGGAATATATGGTTAAAAATGAAAACATATTTGAGGATTTACTGGCTAGTTTTGGTAAAGATGCCTGTACTTTAAAAGATAAGCCATTACCAGAACATAAGTTAGGTTTTCTAAGTACTGGTTCTAAAACTTTAGATTGGTCATTAGGTGGCGGTGTACCTTATGGTAGATTAACAGAGATATTCGGGTGGCAGAGTTCAGGTAAATCTATTTTAGCTGCGAATCTTCTTGCTAGTTGTCAGAAAAATGGTGGTCTTGCTATAATGCTGGATACAGAGAATTCTTTATTGTCTGGTTGGGCTTCTACTTTAGGCTTAGATGATTCAAAACTTTTACTATTAAGTTCAAAATACCTTGAGGATGCTTTTGATAAAATAATTACAGCTTGTGAATTCGCACAAGCTAATAAAACACAAGCATGTTTAGTTGTAGACTCAATTTCGGTATTGCCTAGTAAAGCTCAATTAGAATCAGAAAAAATAGAAGATACAAAAGCATTAGGTGAAGAAGCTAGAATAGTATCTAAAGCACTAAGAAAAATCAATAAGATAATATGGGATAGTAAAGTTTCATTAGTATTAGTTTCTCAAATAAGAGAGAAGATTGGTGTAATGTTTGGCAACCCTGAAACAACACCTTATGGTAACTCTATTAAATTTTATTCTTCTGTTAGGATTAAAACACATAATAAAGGGTTTATATACACTAAAAATGTTATAAAAGGTGATCCTATCGGTATGGAGTGTAGATTGTCTGTAGTTAAGAATAAAATGTCTCAGCCTAGAGGCCCTGTTGAAGTAGATGTTTTATATTCTAAAGGGTTTGATAGTGTTAAAGACACCATAATGTTAGGTGTTAAGTTAGAAAAGATATTATTCCATAAAGGAGGTTTTTACGAGTATAAAGGTGAGAAGTACAGGCTTGCTAAGTTTGGCGAGAAATTTAAAGAACAGATTGAAGATGGCTCTTTAGTTAAGAGTTATTATGGTACGTAGGTCACCACAATAAATAGGTTGTATATATTCGTGTGTTGCCTTTTTTATTGTGGTATCGAAGACAAAAGAGTTGCAACTCTTTTGTCTTTTAGTGAGGGTACATAGTAATTTATATTTTTATTTTATTTTTACTTTCGCTTTTTATTCTCATGTTTTAAGTATCCTCCGTAACCCTACAATGTTAGATGGTTAACATTGTAGGGTTTTTTTATGTTCCTATGTGGTAATACTTGTTGACACATAATTAATTTTATGATACATTCTTGCTAATATGGGTAGACCAAAACAGGTAGAAAAGAGAAAACAAGCGTTTAAACTTTATCGTAAATACGGTAATTTAAGTAAAGTAGCTGAAGAACTGGGGGTATCCGCATCATTAATTACTATATGGAAGAAAGAAGATGAATGGGAAGATAAAACATTTCAACTACAAAATTTACTAAAAACAAAACTAACGCTTAAAGAAACTTCAGAAAATGTTGCTATATTAGAAAAAGATGAAGTAACTTTAGGTATGTTGAGAGAACTTGAAAATATAGTAACAGAAAAGATATATACTGGTGAAGTAGAGCCTACTACTTGGAATGAAATAATAAGTACTCTAAGATTTACTACTGAGCAAAAACGTTTACTTTTAGGACAACCTACTGTAAGAACTGAAAAAACAGTTAGTGTAGAAGTACAAGGTTTAGATGATGACGAACTATCAAAACGAATTAAGGAAACAACAAGAGCAATTGCTCTTATTGAACCTGGAGAAGATTAAAAAGGCTGCTAGAAAAGACCCTTTTATATTTTCTCAATATATGGCTACTGACTTTGAGTTTCCTTTATCTTCTATGCACAAGGAATGGCATGATAAGATAACAGAAAACAGGTTTGTTGTTATAACTTCACCTAAAGACCACCGTAAGACTACTTCTATTTCAGTAGAAAGATGTTTATGGGAATTAGGTAATAATAAAGATTTAAGAATAAAGATTATAAGCCATTCTGATGATTTATCATGTAAGATACTATCAGAAATTAAAGGTCATATAACTAAAGAGGGTGGTAAGTACCATGATATATTTCCAGATATAACAGATAAAGGTGCTTTATTATGGTCAGCATCAAAAATTAGATTAGCAGGTTCTCAAGTTCGTAAAGATTCATCTATAGAGGCTTGTGGTGTATTAGCATCTGCTACTGGTGGTAAAGCTGATTTGGTCATCTTTGATGATGTTGTTAGTTTTAAAAATGCTATACTCAACCCTAGTATGCGTCAGCAAGTAATAGATGCATTTTTTGGTAATTGGATGGATATCCGTAGTGGTCCTGAATCTAGAATTATATATGTTGCAACACCTTGGCATAAAGATGATTTAACTGCAAAGTTATTAAAAACACCTAAAGTTAAATCCTATAAGTATGCTATAGATGAAAAATTTACACCTGTATGGCCTGAAAGGTGGCCAAAGGATGCTTTAATAGAAGAATTTAAATTTAGAGGTGCAAACTACTTTAATCCTGCATTTCGTGGATTGATGATGTCTGAGTTTGATAAGACATTTAGTAAAGAACATATCCGAGCTTGTTGCTTTCCAAGAAGTGAAATTCCTTATCATGATGATAAAGAAAAATTTATAGGTGTCGATTTGGCTATAGGTCAAAAAAGTAGTGCTAAGTATACTGTATTATTTTGTTTGGCTTTTGATGAAGAAAAGAAGAGAAGATACCCTATAGAAATAAGAAGAGGTAAATATTCTTCTCCTGATACAGCAAGAGAATTAATAGATATGTATAATGAGACACAGCCTATAGCTGCTGTTGTAGAAAATAATTTTTATCAACAAGCTATTATAGATTGGTTAGAAGATCTAGAAGGTGTTGATATGAATATTGAACCATTTACAACAGGTGCTAATCAAAAAAGAAGTCTTGATTTTGGTGTACCTGCAATGGCTACGGATTTTCAGAATGGTAGATGGATGATTCCACTTGAAGAAGGTGAATTTGATTGGGATGTAGAAAAAGGTTGTGGTTGCTCTATTTGCATATGGATAGAAGAATTATTACAATACCCTTATGGTACGTATACTGATACAGTTTTAGCTAGTTATCTGGCAGTACAAGGTAGTAAAAAATATTCAAGTGAAGGTATTAGTGGTAAAGGTGGTTTTGCTAGTTGGTCTATAGGTTAAAAAGGAATTATATATGGCAAGAAAAAATAAAGTAAAAGAAAATAATAACGGCTTTCAGGTTTTAGATTACGATGGTAAAAAGATATCTATGGGATTTGGTGATGCTCTTGAAGCTGTAAAGAATTATTCAGCAGAGGTTGTAGATGAAAAAACAATAAGATTATCTGAAAATTTAATAGATGGTAACGGATTTTCAGTTAAACGTGGTTGGAGAGACGATCATTCTTCCAGTTCTGAGTCTTGGTCATATTCACCTAGCGATATAAAAAGAGATTCTTTATTGTCTTTTGATACTTTAAGAGAAATATATCGTAGATCATCTCATGTAAGACCAGCTATTGATAGTATAGTAAAAGAAATAGCACATTTACCTATAAAGGTAGAAGGTCCAGGTAAATCTGTTGTAGAAGATTTTATAGGTAGACCTAATATATCAAAAGAGATATGGCCAACTCTACTTCATTCCTTTCTTATTGATTTATTGGTATTAGATCAAGCTATTATTGAAAAGGTTAGAAATATAAATGGTAACATAGTAGAAATCTATGTAAGAGATGCTTCACAGTTTAGACCTATATTAGATTCTACTCGTTCTTATATATGTTATTTTAAACAGGACTTAGTTGATAAAGCTGGTAGAGTTAAATCTTCTATATCACATGATGTAGATGATTTAATTTGGGTTAGACAGTTTCCAAGAAGTTATTCAAGTTATGGTACACCTATAATAGAAACTATTATAGATGAGATATCAGCTTTAATGTTCTCTTCTAAATCTATAGCCAAGCATTTTGTTGATGATGAGATCCCACCTGGTATTTTACATTTAGAAACAATAGGTAGAAAAGCTTATGAAAGAGCAAAAGCACAATTTGAAGCTAATCGTGGTGAAAGTGGTAAGAAAAAAATCAATGTTATAGATAATGTGGGTAGTGCTGGTTGGGTATCGTTTACAAGACCATTTAGAGAAATGCAATTAGCAGAGCTTACTTTGATAATTGAACAAACTGTAAATAAGAATTTTGGTGTTAGTTCAGCCGACCTAGGTGACGCAAATGGTTTAACTCGCGCCACAGTAGATAGGTTATTTAAAACTGGTAGATCTAAGTTATTTAGACCTCTTGTTAATTTAATTACAAATAAAATAAATCAAGAATTAATTAGTGAAATATATCCTGATACAACAATAAGTTTTGTATTAGAACCTGTAGTTGATGCAAGTACAGCACGTGAGATGTCTGATGCAGGTATCATAACTAAAAATGAAGCAAGAAAAGCGTTAAATTTCGACCCAGTTCCAGGTGGTGATAGGTTAGCTGTAAGAGTAGGTAATCAATATTTAGTATTAGATGATGATGGTGGAGCAGGATCAGGTACTACAAGTAATGAGGTATCTAATGCAAATCCTACAGAATTAGAAAATAATAGTATTTCTAATGAAAATAGTGATGATATAATTGATGCACCTAAAAAGAAAGCTTAAAATAACTTATGTCATTTGACTTAAAAACAAGACAAAAATATTCTCTTGATTTGAAAATAGCTATGTCAAAGGAAAGAATAAGAGAATGGTATAATAGATGTCATGGTAAAGTTTATATTGCTTTTTCTGGTGGTAAAGATAGTACAGTTTTATTACACTTAGTGAGGTCTTTGTATCCTAAAGTACCAGGTGTATTTTGTGATACTGGATTAGAATTTCCTGAAGTAAGGGAATTTATAAAGACTGTTCCTAATATTGAGTGGATTAAACCTAAAATGAATTTTAAGATGGTATTAGAAAGATATGGGTTTCCTATTATTTCTAAAGAACAAGCTCAATTTATAGGTGAGATTCAACGGGGTGTTTGTGAAGATAGTATAGATAGACGCTTAAATGGTATAGGAAAAAATAAATCTGGTACAATTAGTAAAAAGTGGCAATATTTAATTGATGCACCATTTAAAATATCTGATAAATGTTGTGAGGTTATGAAGAAAAGACCTTTTACTGTTTATCAAAAAAATGGTAGAACACCTTATATAGGTGTTATGGCAAGTGAATCTCTTTTAAGACAACAAAGTTACAGTAAAGATGGTTGTAATAAAGGTAGCGGTAAAAAGCAGTCTAGACCTTTAATGTTTTGGTTAGAAGAAGATATATGGAAGTATATAAAAAAAGAAAATTTAGAGTATTCTAAGATTTATGATAAAGGGTTTAGTAGGACTGGTTGTGTGTATTGTGCCTTTGGTGCACATTTAGATAAACACCCTGTTCAAAATAAATTTCAAATTATGTATAGTACACACCCAAAATTATATAAGTTTTGTATGGAGAAGCTAGGCATGAAAGAAATTTTGGAATATATAAATGTTCCAATTGAACCAAAAAAGGTTTAAATAAAAGAAAGAGGAAATAGTTATGGGAATAAAGAAAGATTTTTTAAAGGGAGAAGGTACTGATGATAGACCTGATGTATTTGACTTGAGTATTGATGTTGAACTTAATACTTTAAGTGATGAAGATTTACTTTTTAGGGAGTCAATAGTTAAATCCTTTTATGAGACAGCAGTAAGAACTGGTAAACCTGTTTACGGGTTCAGTAAAGAAAATTTAGAAGATAAATATTCTGAAATTGTAGAAGAATTTGAAACTAGGGGTAGAAACTATCTAGTAAAGCTAGATAGAAGTACAACAGATAGTACAACAGGTAACCCAAAGAAAGTTTCTAAACAGGAAAAATTGGGTAGTATTGGTAGTGTTAATAAAGGTGTCGAGTTTAGTTCTTTATTGGAAGTACGTAGGTTTGCAGAAGAGGGCGGTAAATGTGTTATAGAAGGTATTGCAACAACTGCTGACTTAGATGTTGATGATTTATATATTTCAGAAAGTGCATTAGTGGGGGCTGAGAATGACCTTAAAAAATACACTACCCTTTTATATAATCATGATAGAGATAAAGAAATAGGTAAGATATTAGAGGTTAAATATCTACCAGAGGAAAGAGCTTTATGGATAAAAGCTTTAATTTCTAAAACAGTTCCAGATATTTGGGAGAAAATCAAAGAAGGTGTACTTAATAAGTTTAGTGTAAGTGGTACTGCTTTAGATTTTACAGAAAAATTTATTAAAGGTTTAGATAAAGTAGTTCAATATGTAAACCAAATAAGGTTATTTGAAACATCATTGGTAACGGTTCCAGCAGATCCATCTTCTAGAACGTTAGCGTGGTATGTTGAGAAGTCGTTAAGTAAACAATTTAATAAGGAGAATAGTATGTCTACTAAGGAAAAGAAGGTAAAGAAAAGTAAAGATGATAGCATAAAGAAAGATGCTTATCAGATTGAACTTCTTATTTCATCTGTAGAATCTGCTTTGAGTACTGAAGATAAAGAAGTTCAGATTAATGCACTTAGAGGTGCTTTGGATTTTCTTAAAGCATCAATGGCTCTAACAGGTACAACAGATGAAGAAGCCCGTGGAAAAGTTGATAACCCTGGTATTAGTCTAGATGATGTAAAGAAGGCTGTATCTGAGTGTTTGTCTACAAGTTTTAATGAGCTAAAAGAAACTCTTGAAGCATTTACAAAATCTGTTTCTGAAGTTACAAAAGCTAAAGCTGAAGAAGAAGTAGCTAAAGCTAAAGAAGAAGTAGAAGAAGCTAAAGAAGAAGTAGCTAAGGCTAAAGAAGATGTAGATGTAGAAGTAGCTAAAGCTAAAGAAGAAGTAGAAGAAGTTAAAGAAGAGGTTGCTAAAGCTAAAGAAGAAGATGATACTAAAATATCTGAACTTCAAAGGTCATTAGAGGCACTATCTACTTTAGTTAAAACTACGCTTCCAATAAGAAAAGGTGTGGGTTCAGAGGCACACAAAGAAGATAGTAGGAAGTCAAAGTCAGAGGATAAGGAACTTGCGAGATCTGAAAAGATGGGTAAGATACAAAATCCAGGTGATAAATTGAGATATATGTTTGATTTAGCTGAAGAAGAGTTAGCTGAAGAAGACAAAAAGTAAACTTAATTAAATAATAAGGAGAAAATTATGAGTAAAAATTGGCAGTCAGAAATTAAGAGGTCTCTTGATTATGCTGGTACATCTGGTGTTCTTATTCAACCAGAAGTAGATAAAGTGGTATCAGAGATCATAGAGTATAAGAATCCTCTTAGACAGAACATACCTAGAAAACAGAGAAATTCTGATTCTTGGTTACTAAACAGAAGAAGTGCAGCAGCAGGAAATACAGTTGCACAATGGATAGCTGATACAGCAGAACCTGATACTGATCGTGGTGCATATTCTAGGGTAACATTTCAGTTTAGAACATTGCTTGCAAGAGGTAAGGTAACTAGGTTTGCAAAAGATGCTGGTAGAAGTTATAAGGATTTGGTTGCAGAAGAAATTGAATCTAGAGGTAGAGCCTTTAGAGATATGGAAGAAGATGCCATGTTCTATGGTAATAATACTACCAATTCTAATCAGCCTGATGGTTTGAATACTTTGATTACTGGTAGTCAGAGAATTGCACAAGGTACTACTCTTGGTGGTTCTGCTCTTACTGTAGCTAAGTTGGATGAAACTATTGATGCATGTGCCGGTTCACCTGATGTTATAGTTACTTCAAAATCAGGTAGAAGAAAAATTAACGCACTATTGCAAAGTCAACAGAGATTTATTGATTCTGTAGAAGTAAATGGTGGTTTTAGGGTTATGGCATATGATGATGTACCTGTTTATGCTTCTACCAATGTACTAAATACCTACTACTGGGATGGTACAAATCAGTTGGGAGCTACTGGTGATACTACAAATATATTTGTCGTAGATACTAGTGAGTTCTGGGTTGGTTATATGAATGACGTAACAGTTACTCCTTTGAGTAAAAATAGCTCACAATATGATGAGTTTGATATTTACTCAGATGAAGCTTTTGTTATGGCGTCCACACTCCATCATGCAACTTTGGAAGGTATTAATGCGTAAATCTAAATATCTTTGTTAATTTTTTAACAAAGATGTAGTTTTTAAAACAAGAAAAGTTAGGGTTAATATCTAACCCTAACTTTTCTTTGTATTCTTATATTTATTATTGGAGGATTGAAAATGAAGAAGTTAATTATCGTAGGTATTGCAGCTTTATTCTTAGCTGGTTGTAGTCTTTCTGGGTTAGATTTAAAAGTTGATAAGGCTGGAACTAATAAGATAGAAGATAAAGTCGAAAATACCATTGAAAAGTAATGTAATTTAAGAAGGAAAACATATGAAGAAAAAAAGATTTGAAGTTAGATGTCCTGCTATTTGGAGTGATGTTGATTCTTTTCAAGAAAATACATATGATGAATCTGTAAAGATAGAAAAAGGTAAAGGGTTTTGTGATAACCCTAACACAGCAGAACGTTTAAGAAAATTTGGGTATACTGTTATAGATTCAGAATCTAAAGAAAAATAAAACTTATTTAAAAGGAGAGTAATTATGATGAAGGGATGGAAGACTTGGGCAGCAGCAGGATTAGCAGCAGTAACAGCAGGATTAATTAGTTTGGGTTACCCTGATATAGCTAAAATAGTTGGCGTAGTAGCAGCAGGTTTTGGTATTGTTGGTGTAGGGCATAAAATTGAAAAGCTGAAATAATATTATATACGTATCATTTTGATACTTATAGTGTTCATGGGAGATGATAATGGCAAACTATGCTTCTTTATCGGAAGTAAAAGATTATTTAGATATATCAGTTTCAGATTCAGATACAATACTTAGTACGTTTATTGCATCTGCGTCTCAAAAAATAGATGAGTATATAGGGTATACATTTGAAGTTGAATATGGTGTAGATGAGACACAATACAACGTTCAGGATATGGATATTATTGTTCTAAAAAAATACCCTATAGTTGGTATATCTAGCATAGAATCAGGTGTAGACTATAAAAGGAAAAATGATGTAGGTATATTAGTATTGGATAATAGATTTACAGGTGATTTTAATTTAAGTGTATCTTATGGTCAAACACCACCTGATGTAGTTAAAACAACCTGTATGGAGTTAGTTAATTTATTTTGGAGTAGAAGAAAGACTATAGGTCTTAAATCTATGAGTATAGGAGATTTTTCTATGACAACAAGTTCTTCTTTTGGTGCTGATATGAAAGATATACTAGATACTATATATGAGTATCGTGATACTAATTTTGCAAGAAAGTCACCTTTATACAATCAAATGATATGATTATGATAGATAGATTTTTTACAGATTCATTTACATTAGAGACTGTTACATCTGGTCTTACTACTCTAAGTTCTCCTGGACAAACAAATTCTGTTTCTTTAACTTTCGCTGAAAATAATATAGGTGTTAGGTTAGATGGGTTTACTACAGGTTCAGGTACGGTTACACTTGATGGTAGTACAGTAGAGTCTTTAACATTCCCCAATAATGGTGAGTTAATCACATTAAATACTTTTAGTTCAATATCAACAATTTCATTAATTAATTTGACAAATGAGTCTACAGTTGGTACAATAGAAGTATTCCTAAGTTCAAATGCTGGTGCTCCAATACTTTTTAGGGCAGTACAAGGTACACATAAAGGTAGAATTAGTAATAGAAAAAGAGATTTTACAAGTGATTTTTCTGGTGTAGAAGTTAAGACGTCTCCTATATTATTTACTTTATATAGTGTGCCTGCCTCTGTTAAAGATTACATTAGAGTAGTAGGTAGAACATTTGAAATTATAAGTATTAATTATCCTTCTGATATTTATGGAAATATTAATCACCAAGAAATTGAATTAGGTGAGTTATCTGGTACATAGTAAAATTATAATATTAATTATGAAAGGTAGGTGTTTGTGAGTAGTATTAAGTATAGTGTAATAATACCGACAAGTTCAAATTTTAATCATTTAGCAGAAACGTTAGCTTACGTTAAAGATGGGTCAGACGCAGAAGAAACAGAAATTATAGTAGTTAATAATGCATCTGTAGATAATACTGAAGAATACTTAAAAACTAATCCAGATATTATATCTATACATAATACTGAAAATTTAGGTTTTGGTAAAGCTGTAAATATGGGTATTAAGATAGCAAAAGGTGAATGGGTAGTTATACTTAATGATGATGCTTTAGTTCCACATAATTTTTTAAAGAAGTTTAGTGCTGATTGTAAAGAATATGAGAGAATTTCTGGTACAAAACCTGCATCTATAGCAGCACCTATGTCTAATTATGTAGGTATGAATATACAACAAGAAAAATGTAGAGACAGAGAGTCGTTTGAAATAACTGCAAAACGATTATATACTAATAATTACAGGCAAGTAATACCCGCAGGAATAGTATCAGGATTATGTTTATTTGTAAATAAAGAAGTATTTGATAAAATAGGTTTACTTGATGAAAGATTTTTTGCTGGTTGTGAAGATTTAGATTTTTGTATTAGGGCTTATGAAGCTGGGTTTGTTACTGTTGTGTGTAAAGATATTTTCGTATTTCATTATGGTTCAAGAACTATAGATAGAATACCAGAATTAAAAAGAGGTACTGCACATATAGTTGATCTATTAAAAAAGTACGAGAATAGAAAAACCATTAAACAAACTTTAGGTATAATATATAGGGTTAAATTAAGAGATGAATATGAAGCAGAAATATTTATAAGGTCATTAAAGAAGAGTTCTACATTTGCAGACCATATATTTATTCTTGACGATAATTCACCTATAAAAATAAGTAATGAATCAAATAAGATATCTATAAAAGATATAGGTGACGTAGAACTATCGTGTAAGGTAACACTAAAACAACATGATAGAGGATATGATGAAAGACGTGATAGAAATGAGCTTCTTATAATGGCTAAAGAAGCTAAGATGGATTGGGTATTTTCTTTAGATGCTGATGAGGTTGTTGAAGATAAGGTAGATAGAAAGTATATGGAGAAATTAATTAATACTCCAGATCCAATGTGTCAAGCTTATGCAGTACATTATTATACGTTTTGGAATGATGAAAAACATTATAATGCAGGTGATGTATGGAAGAACATGCATGGTAACAGGTTAGTTAGATTAACTGGTGACCCTAAAATATTTTTAGGCTCTAAAAGTAGTTTTCATGTTGGGAATATACCTTTTACACCAAGAGATTTATCTAGAACATCTTCTATTAGAATAAAACATTATGGTTATGTACACCCAGAACAAAGACAAAGAAAGTATGAATGGTATGAAAAGACTGATACTGATAAGAACCCAGCTCTTATAGGACATAAAGACTATAAACATTTAATAAAGGAAAATCCACTAATATTAAGAGAATGGATAGAAGATAGTACTATTAGTTTATGTACTATTATGAAAAATGAAGAATCATCTTTATTTGATTTTTTAAGATCATATACACCATTTTTAGATGAAACAGTAATAGTTGATACAGGTTCTACAGATAATAGTGTTTATTTAGCAGAGCTATTTAATTGTAAGGTTATACATAAGGCTTGGAATAATTCATTTTCAGATGCAAGAAATGAAGCATTGAAAAATTCAAATTCAACTTGGATTCTTCATATGGATATAGATGAACATCTTGAAGATTTAGTTACAGTAAGAAGAATGTTGGATACTGATTTAGAGGCTTATATGTTTTATGTAAGTAATCTAATGGTTGATAATAAATATTCTTTATCTGAAACAATAAGGTTATTTAAAAAATCTTGTGATTTTGAGTATTCTGGTTATGTCCATGAAACTATAGATACTAATGGTCATGTTAATATTGGTAGAGCTCCTATGAAATTATTTCATTTTGGTTACCTTAAATCAGGAAAAGATCTTAAAAATAAAATGCAGAATTATTTTAAGATGAACCAAAAGCAAATAGAAGATTTTCCAAAAGACCCTAGACCTAGATATGCTATTGCAATACACTATCTTGAAGAAGGCTTTGTTGATAAGGCAGAAGAGAATTTACTACAAGCATCTGAATTAGATAATAAGTTCTATCAGTGTAATAAAGATTTAGGGTATTTGTATCTTAATAAGGCTCAAATATATTTTGAAAAAGTTATTAATACTTTAAGACCAGACCACCCATTTCATAAATTATGTGATGAAAATATACATATTATTACTGATATGGTAGGAGATAAAGCTCAAGTTGCTCAAGGGCATCTTGAAGGTTTAGTATAAAGGAATAAATTTAAGTGGGTACATCATATGGTAACAAAATACTCTAAAGATAGTAAATCAAAAATGGGTAAAATGGAAGAATTAGAAGGTTTTTTACTTAAGGCACTTAAACCTTTTACTCATAGAAATAAAGGTAGCTATATTGATGTAACACTTAAACAATTTCAAAATGAGTATTATAAAGAAGTAAGAAGAAATGCTAGATTAACAGATCACTCATTAAAAGACCTTAAAAGATTAGGTCATCCTTATGCTAAAGAAGGTGGTGTAAAAAAGGGTTCATTAGGACACGAATCTAAGTGGCAGGTACATAAACAAGATGGGTATCTTTATGATGCAATAAAAAAGAAATCTATAAGACAATCTGGTACTAGTGAATTCATAAGTAGTGTTGGTATAGATCAAAATGATGTACCATATATAGATGATATAATATATGGAACTGAAAAAATGGTAGCTAGACCATTTTTTGATAAAACTCTTACTGACATGAAAAAAAGATTTAATATAATTGCAGAAAAGAATATGAAGAAAGCTATAAAGAAGGCAAATAAAACAAAAGTAAAAAGTAAAGGAAAGAAATAGTTATATGGGTAAAGTACTGTTAAAATACGGTGGTACAAGAGTTGGTGATATGTTTCATGCTATACCAATACTTAAAGCTTTACAAGATAAAGGTATAAGTGTTGATTTAGTTCATGGGAAATATGAAGGTAGTGCAGCTAAACTATTACAGTATATAGATTTAGTTGATAAGTTACATTCTGATGAGTTTATTGATGGTCATATAAATACAGATATGGAATCTATTAAAAGGTTTTTATCTCATATAGGTAATAGTTATGATAGCGGTTATGATTCAGTTATATACCCAGATTCAACATTTAATGGTTTATTTACTTGTAGTGAAGATTTAGGTATAGATATGAAATCTGTTCCTTGGGCTTCTGGTGTAGTACCAGATGTTGTAGTAGGTGGTTATAATACAACAATAGATAGTTGTATTAAAGATATTGGTGAAGTTTATATAGGTGTACAAGCAGCTTCAATAAGTAGTTTTAAAATATACAACCCATTGTATGCAATAGATTATCCTATAGATGTAAAATCATTTGGATTTTTGTCTGATAAAGCTATACCTGATTCTATAAAAATACATGGTAAGACGTTAATAGAAGTTTATGAGGAAATTAAAACATGTTGTATGATAATATCTACTCATAGTGCTATAGGTGTATTAGCATATTACTTAGGTATACCACAAATTTTTATACATTTTTGGAAAGGTGGCTTAGCTGATTTATCAGAAAGAGAAAATATAGTCCAATTATATGAGCCAACTAAAAGTGAAATACAAGAATCTTTAGACAGTTTATGGGTTAAATTAAATAAAAAGGAGTTAGTATATGAATAAAAGAGGTCATGGTGGTATGAATAAGAGACGTATGTATCCTTGTTTTCATTGTGGTGCTAGTTTAGAATCATATTCTGCACATAAAAGACATATATCAAAGTATCATGGTCAATCTGAAAGAGGTTATGATAAATCATTACAAGATGAAATGGAAAATAGAAGAAGATAAGGTAATGTAGGTTGACAGATAGCTATAAATATAGTAGTATAATTTTAAAATTAACAGGAGATAATTATGTTAAAAGAAGTAGAAAGTTCAGTTGAAAATAGTAATGAAGTCAAGTTATCTGATGAAGAAATAAATCAAATAAATATAAGATTACATACTATAAGTACTAGAGACAAAGAATATAGGCTTATTAATACTGAATTATCTATTTTAAGATCAGAATTATCAAAGTATATAAATAGTGTAGTAGTACTAACAGGTCAAGATTCTGATTTATCATGGGAATTTGACGGTAAAAAACTTATTAAAAGTAAAGATAATAAAAATGAAAATAGCTGAAAGTATAAGACAATGTGAAGGTAATAATACTATCATAAGGTTATTAAAACAACCTTATGATATTAGATGGGTATCACCACATGATACAGTAAAAAAATATGTGGTTGTTAGGTATTCATCAAATGATGACAAGTATATTCCAGTAAAAGATAACAGTACAAAGTATTGGGATGATAATACATATAATGAGTTAGATAAAAGTAATACTGGAACAGATAAACAAAAAAATATGAATAGGCTCAATAAAGCCAGATCAAAGATAAGAAATTCAGTTGGTTTAAATAAGTTTTTTACTGATGATTTTAAAACAGCACAGGAAAAATACATTGAATGGAGTTTAGTATTTTGTGATATTACAAAAAGTTTATGGACAGTATCAAACACAGGAGATTAATTAAATGAGCGGTAGACCTAGTAAAGTAAAAAGTTTAATGAGAGGGGCTGATAACAACCCTATTCAGATAACAACGAAATTTAAATGTCGTGATGATAGTTCTATTTATACTTCACCTTTAGCATATACAACTTCTATTATAGGTATGACAGTACCTAATGAGGCTTACGAATTTGTAATTAGTCCTAATACTTTATTGCATATATCAGATGTTGGAGATATGGGTGATTATGATGAGATATCGGCTGCTAGTAAAGAGGCTATTCCATGTGCAGATTTAGATAAAATTTTTATTAGAGGCGGTGTAACAGGCGGTACTTTAACATTTCGTTGGCACCATCTCTAAGATAATAATAGATTTAGGAGATATATAAAATGCTACTTTCAACACCAAGACTAGTAAGTTCATCAACATTAACTGGTGGGATTATTCTAGGTGATACAGAAGTACGAGGTGATTTTACCATAACAGGTGATCTTACAGTACAAGGAACAACTTCAGCTGTTGTAGATATTGCAACAACTGGCGATGTTACTTTAGGTGATACTTCAGGTGATACAATTACAGTAAATGGTACAACAACATTATCTGAAGTTGTTTCAATAAATAGGACATCAAATGATCTTACGCTTCAAACTACAACAAGTGGTGATATAATATTATCCCCTGCTGGTACAGTTACAGTTGGTACTATTTCATCTGGAACATGGCAAGGAACTGCTGTAGATGGTACTTATGTAGATTTAGAAGGAGCAGAGGTAAAGAGTACAGGAGAAGGCGGTGGAAGTAAATATCTTCGTGAAGATGGGGATGGTACTTGTAGCTGGCAAGTTGTTGTGGACGGGGTTACGTCTGTTTGTGGTGCAACTGGTGCAGTTGGATATGGGGATATAGATCATGACCAATTAACCAATTTTGCATCAGATGAACATTACACCCAGGCAAATATTACAGAAACTGGTACGATAGCTTCTGGCGTGTGGCAAGGAACATCAATAGGCACTTCATATACAGATGCAAAAGTTACATCTGTTTCTGGCTCAACTGGTGCAGTTGTGGATGGCGATATAGACCATGATGCACTAGCAAACTTTGCATCAAATGAACATTTTACGCAAGCAAATATAACAGCAACAGGAACTGTAGCTTCTGGAACATGGCAAGGTACAGCAATAGACGGTACATATATAGACCTGGAAGGAACAGAGGTAAAGAGCACAGGCCAGGCAGGTGGATCAAAGTATTTAAGAGAAGATGGAGATGGAACCTGTTCTTGGCAAACTGTTACGGGTGGAGGTTTAAGTTTAGGAACAGACTCAATCATAAGGACCAATTTAAAAACAATAGATGAAAATATCACTTTTGCTGGAAATGAGAATGGGAGTACAGTTGGACCAATTACCATATCTAGCGGATACACAGTAACAGTGACATCGGGCTCTACATGGACAATAATATAAGGAGTAAATAAATGGCTTCAACATTAAAAGTAGATACGATTACTACCCCTGATGGTACTGGAAACATAACTTTTTCAAGACCTATTGTGGGTAATCTAGCCACAAACAAGAACATAATTATTAACGGTGATTTTAATATATGGCAGAGGGGGACAAGTTTTGCTCCTATGGTGCAATATGAAGTGGGTGCAGACAGATGGAGATACCAGAAAGCCTCTGGGACAGCAGTACATACTATAAGCAGAGATACAGATGTGCCAACAGTTGCAGAAAGTGGACATTTGTCTAATTATTCTATGAAGATAGATTGTACAACCGCTGATGCTTCTATCGCAACCTCAGACCAATATAGAATGCTATATGTAGTCGAAGGATACGACTTTGCACCTTTGGCTCAAAAGGCATTAACCCTGTCCTTTTGGCATAAGCATACTAAGACAGGAGTATATTGTGTTAGTTTTACTAATAATGGTAGTGATAGATGTTATATTACGGAATATACACAATCTGTAACTGATACATGGGAGAAAGCAACCTTAAATTTTGATGCTTCTCCATCAGGCGGTACATGGGATTATACGACTTCAAAAGGGATAACTATAGATTTTTCTATTGCAATGGGGACAGATTATCATGCAACAGCAGATACTTGGAACTCATCAAATGACTTCGCAACTTCAAATCAAGTCAATGCCTGTGATAGTACATCTAACAATTTCATGCTTGCACAAGTACAACTAGAAGCAGGGAGTGTAGCTACTGATTTTGAAGTTAAGAATTATGCTGATGAATTGGCAAGGTGTAAGAGGTATTATGAAAGGATTAACAGTGCTGGCTTGGCGAATTTCTACTATGGGCAAGGTCAAGCAAATACAACAACTGCTGCAAAGATGGTTTTTAATTGGGAGGTAGAGAAAAGAGTAGCTCCAACTATGTCTATGTCAGCAGCATCAGATTTCATGTTAACTGAAGCTGATGAGCAAGCTCAGGATATGACGGCTTTCGAGTTTTCAGTACCATCAGTATCTTCCGTAAGATTTCTTATCACTTCTAGTGGAGCTTCATTGACTGCTGGACATGCAACTATAATGAGAGATGATGGTAATGGTAATTCATGGGTAGATGCAGCAGCAGAACTATAATATTTAATATTTAGGAGAAAAACAAAATGTATAAAGAACAGAAATACGATGGAGTTGTGACAGGTTATATAAGGGAAAGGGACAACGCTTGTATTCCTGTTTGTGAAGATAATTCAGACTTCATTGAATTACAGAAGTGGGTTGATGAAGGTAATACAGTAGCACCTGCCGACCCAGAACCTGTACCAACATACGCAGATAATAGAAGAAGTGAGTATGCTAGTGTTGGAGACCAATTAGATATGATATTCCATGATGAAGAAGAAGGTACTACCACTTGGAAAGAGCACATCAGGGAAATTAAAAACAAGTATCCGAAGGAGGAGTAAAGATGCCACAAGTAGATATTGATGGATTAAATAGTACATTAAAAGCGGATGTGATAAGAGGACAGGCATCTACTTCTACCAAATTGGGTGGTGACCTAGATATGAATGGTTACTCCATTACTTCTGCAGGTGCTACTATATCACCTATTGGAAAACATACTATACCCATTCCACCATCAGCAATGACAGCAACTACTTCTAACGGAGCAGAGGCTATATCAAATACTGAAACAACAGCAGGAAGACCAGATATGATCGGATTTGCTTTTGACTCGGCTGCTGACGAAGCAGTACAGTTCCAAGTAGCAATGCCTAAGAGTTGGAATGAAGGAACAGTGACTTTTAAATCATTCTGGACACATAACGGGGGTCAAACAGGAGGGCTTGATGGGGTTGCCTTTGGTTTACAAGGTGTTGCTGTAAGCAATGATGATACAATAAATGCGGCTTACGGTACAGCAGTTACTCCTACAGCAGTAGATGGAGCGACAGCAGAAGATATGTATCAATCTGCCGAATCTTCTGCGATTACTATAGCAGGGACACCAACTGCTGGTGACTTGGTTTTCTTTAGACTATTTAGAGATGTGTCAGCAGATGATTTAGACGTAGATGCAATTAATTTAGGTATTCAATTATTTATTACCACAGATGCAGGGGAGGACACATAATGACAACGTATGTCAAAATAGACAGAACTACTGGTAACATAATAGAGCAGAAAGATTATGCTACGATAAAAAGAACTTTCAATAAACGGTATGTCTGGATTCCTTTAATACAGGAAGTAGTTCCTGCTCACGATGCAGATACTCAGAAAGTTGTCCCCAATGTAACCCAGCCTGACATGACAGATTTAAGCACTCCTGTTAATGTAAATGCTCAGAGGGTGCAAGGGTATGACATTGTACCTCTAACACCAACAGAAGTCCAAGCGGTTAAGGTGGGCAAGATACAGAATTTAGAGGGAGGTCTTACTCGTATTAATGAGGACATCATGGTGGCTATAGCGACAGGTACTCCTTTGGAAAGAAGTACGTTCCCTGATGCTGTATGGAACAAGATTAATGCAAGAAGGGTATTAAGGGGGGAGGCTCCTGTATAAATGTTAAAAGGACTAGAATGGCTTTGGGGCGGTATTACTCTTGCACTTTCAGGCGATAGAGGTATATTTTCAGGATATAGTTCTCCTTATGCAAATGTAATTCAATATATCACAATATCCTCAACAGGAAATGCAACTGATTTTGGAGATTTAACATATAGTTGTGACCAGAATGGTGTATGTTGTAATGGTCTTTTGGGTACTGATCGTATGTTGTCAGCAGGAGGTACTTTAAGTGGCAGCAATACCAATATAATAGATTATATTACTGTCTCATCAACAGGAAATGCAACTGACTTTGGCGATTTAAGTGGAATTACAACAGGAAAAACAGGACTGTCGAATGGCTCTACCGATAGAGGAGTATTTGCAGGTAATTTGAATACAGACAGCTTAGAATATGTCACTATATCCTCTACAGGGGATGCAACAGATTTTGGGAATTTAAGTGTAGAGAGGTACGATAGTGGGAGTGTGTCTAATGGAGTTAATGATAGAGGTGTTGTTGCAGGGGGATATACTGGCAGTTATAGTAACGTAATAGATTATATTACTATCTCCTCTACAGGTACTGCAACAGACTTTGGTGATATTACTGTTGCTGCGGTAAGAGGACTTAGACATGGAGCAAGTAATGATACAAGAGAGAGAGGTTGCTTTTTTGGAGGAAATAGAGGTTCTGGATACACAAATGTAATCGAATACATCACGATAAACTCTCCTTCTAATGCAACTGATTTTGGTGATTTAGGTAATAGTTGTTCACTTGGTGGCGGTCTGTCAAATGGGCATGGTGATAGAGGTGTTGTTGGCAATGCTGATTGGAGTCCTGGAGGTCCTGGTACAGAAGATAACACTATTGAATATATTACTATATCCTCAATAGGTAATGCAACAGATTTTGGTGATATGATAACATATGAAGAAGGAGGTGGCGGTGCTGGATCAAACGGACAAACATAATAACAGTTTAGTAAATAGATATAAAGATATTGAAGTATGGGTAGGAGGTATGCCTACAATTAATACGCAAAAACTGGCTACGATTTTGTCTGATATGCCGATGATAGACAGGGCAATACAGACAACAGGGAGAAAGAACACTCAAACAACAAGCCAGTTAATGTCATTAACTATGATGTGTGATTCTCCTTATCGTAGGTTAAGACAATGCCTAGCACAGATCGACACGAAAAGAAACGCATTGAATAGTGCATACTTCACACATAAAAAGGCTCTTGTTAATATTGCAAAATGGAAGGACAAAGGTGATGCAATGTCTCTTGTTAAAATAGAAGAGGCTGAAAGCCAATTAACTGCATCAAGAAATACAATTGAAGGAGCATTGAAAGAGATAGGTATGTATCAAGAAGCATACAAAGAGATTATGGAAACAAACAATATCCCTGTTGATTGGGATGAAGTTGATGTTGAGAAAGAAGAAATAGCTCACCATATAAGAATGGCTTTCCGTAACTGCCACAAGGATTTAATACAAAATGGTTGCATGAATATGGGTACAATGGAGTATCTTGAGCAGTATGGTATACACCCTATGACAGCAAGGGCTTTTGTTATGAAATATGTGGATGATTGTGATAAGCTGATTCAGAATAGCAATGGTAAACAAATGCCATCTGTAACTAGCTTGTATGACTTTCTTGATAGAATGGTCGATGAGTTTAAAGATGCACATAAAGAAGTGATGAAACGCATTGGTATTAAAACGTTAATGAAAGAAGAATATTTATTTATGGATAAACAGAGCGGTTAAATTTAGGAGAAAAACAAAATGGCAATAACACTTGACGGGACAACAAGCACAGTCAAGGCTGATGTATATAGAGGGTACACAGGCACAGGCTCTCAGATGGGAGGTGCTTTAGACTGTGATGACCTAGAAGTTGGCAAAGCAAAATTAAAAGACTACGGAGAAACACTGACAACAGCAAATACAAGCACAGCATATACAGTAGGCTTGACTAGCGGAAATGTTTTTGAGTTAACCCTTACAGGGAATTGTGTATATACATTTTCTAATCCTCCTGCAACTGGAATAGGTGGCTCTTTTACTTTAATACAAAAACAAGATGGCACAGGGAGCAGGACTGTCACATGGCCAGCAAGCGTAGACTGGTCTGGAGGAACTGCTCCAACCATTACAAGTACAGCGAGCAGTGTGGATATTTTTACTTTTATAACTACCGATGCAGGTACTACATGGTATGGCTTTACTGCTGGTCAAGACTTTAGTTAATAGGAGATAAAATATGAATTACGTATACAAAGGGCAGTTAAAAAGTTTACCTGCTACATGGAAGGCTAAAGATGGGGGTACAATTTCTGACTTTAGGAATTGGGCAGAAACTAATCCAGAAGGGCTAATAAAAGAGGGGTGGTTGCCTGTAACGAAGGAACAAAATCATAATAGCAGGATACATAGTAAGGCTATAATAGCCACTTTCCCAGACCATGCAGAAATAACATACAAAGAAAGAGACTTGC
>Ga0209128_1000222_pt1 | contig 40530 bp, 53 predicted proteins | sample ETNvirnome_6_100_FD_184072 | JGI IMG/M metagenome (GOLD analysis project Ga0209128, IMG submission 184072) | Marine viral communities from the Pacific Ocean - ETNP_6_100 (SPAdes) (version 2) | ecosystem: Environmental > Aquatic > Marine > Oceanic | place: Pacific Ocean | collected 2013-06-19
CCCAGTTGTCGAGGCGATATTTATAACCTTAAAACCATTCTCTGAACGAACGGCTCCGTTGAAAGTTGTGTTAGCCATTTGGCTACCTCCTTACAAAGGTCTTTGCCCTAGAGTCTTGTAAGCGTCTGCTAGGCCAGTCGCTAGGGCTATAAAATCCTAGATGATAGAAAGGGGGAGGGTTGCCCCTCCCCCTTGATCTTTTATGCGCCAGGAGATCCAAATACGCAACGTGGATCCGACCACCCAAAGCTATAACGCTCGCGGGCTTTAAACCTCACATTACCAGTATCGAAATCACCTTCCATCTTAGTGGACATCGGCATCCGCTCAAAGTGGATAAATCCTCTTGGAGCATCGGTTTTGATAAACCATGCGTCAGTATCCGTAAGATAGTGGTTAACGACATAGCCTTGCGGAAGCATTCCCATGTTCCGCGTAGCATTAATGTCATTATCCGCCGTACCTGGACGAAGAGTGGATTCAAGAAGACGATCCGCCACGAACTGTAGCGCGGGAGGAACAACCATCTTTTGGCCACGTACCGAGACTTTAAGGCCGCGCTCATCGACAAAAGCTGCGATGTCAATAAGAGCATTCTCAAGGCTCGTTTCGTTCAAGTCAGCAGCCGTGCTAGGCTCGTTGCGAAGATCATTGTTATTCACAAGAGGATGATCCGTAGCACAAAGCTCCTTAGCATCGCCGCCCGTATACGAGCTATCAAAAGCATTATTCAAGGTAGCTGCACCCTTCACCTGTTTGGTGTTGGCCATGCTACGCGCCAAAGCTTTCGTATAACGGGATGCTAATCGGTCATAGAGATTATCCTCGATTGCTTCTTCCGTAATGGAGAAAGCAAGCGCGATAGTCTCATGCGTATACCTCGCAGTATACGCTTCTTGCGCATCATCAAATGAAATCGCCGATCCTTCCGATTTGACGGGTGCTGACCCGAAACCGGAAAGCATGACCTCCTCCTCAAATGCGCGTTCTGAGGATTCAGTATCATAAATCTCGGCAGATTCGTTGTCATACCTGGCGTACTCAAGTCCAAACAAGGCATTGAGGCCAGGCTCTAGCTCTTTAGCTAATTGAGCTCTACTAATAGCCATCTCTCAAACCCTCCTATACGCCAGTGGTTGAAGGCGTACCAGCCGCAATAGCACCGTTATTGCTATTGAAGTGGTTATTCAACCTAACAATTGCCCCGATACCAGCCGCTGTGAAATCAGCATTCTCTGGATCATCAAGCCAACCCACAATCCGCATTTGCAGAGCGGCTGTGGTGTTAATCGTGCTGATTGCCAAGCGACCAAGGGACACACCAGTAGCGTCTGTCCCTGTGATAGCCGTTGAGAAGTTTGCATTAGCAAAAACTGCGGCGCGAGCCGTAGCCTTGCTCGTCCAAGTCGCATCCGTTGCAATAACATAAAGCTGCATTGGATCGTCATTGACGTATGCTTTAACAGGATGATTGGAATCTGCCCCAGAACCAGGCCAGTAATTACTCCAAACAGGTTTTCCAGTGGTACTAGACACATACTCACAACCCTGAAACACTCCCAGCATACCAACTGATCCACCAGCCGCAGCGCCTGGAGCGCCTATATAGCCAGTGGAAAGAGGAATCACAGGTTCGCCGTGATACAGCTTATCTGTGTTGCCGTTCGCAATTTCATACGCGGAGTATTGGGTCATACCAGTGGAATTAGACGCCGCGCCCTGTTTGCTCAAAGGGCGAAGGCCAAAGCTTCCATTGCTATTTGCCATCTACATTGCTCCTAGTCCTCTTCTTTTTGAGGACCACCAAAAGTTACACGAGAGTGCCGATCAGGTTTACTGATAGGCATCGCCGGATGTTGTTCACGCGCTAAGTCGTTATCAACAGCCGTCATTTGATTGCGAGTCATGCTCTGAAAATATTCTTTGCGTTCCTCGACAACCTCAACGGGGATCTTGGCAAGCAATAATCCTCCTACCCCAATAACGCCGGCATGTTTGCCGTCTTCGATGGTCGGTATCTCAAAGTCTGGGTATTCTTCACCGCGTACCAACTCCCAGCCTTCACGGCTGCGAGCCGCTACATTCTTGCGGTCATCAAAACCCATAACTTCTGCCCGAATCCACCTATGGCGAAAACCTTCCGGTGCAGGCGGTGCGTCCAACATGGACGGGGGCTTCCAAGGTTCCCTGCGCGCTTGATTTGCGCGTGTGCTGTTACTCCGAGGCGTTCTCGTAGACTTTTGGAGAGCTGTGTTCTCTGTTGTCATGATCAATCCCTCACATATTTTGCGTATTCTTCAAGCGGCACATTGAGCCTTTTTGCAATCGCAACTTGAGAGGGCGTTAATCGCACAGTTTTTCGTCCACTTCTGTTGCGGGATGCGGAAGCTTCGGCTGACGCAACCTTCTTGCTTCCCCCGTTTGACGAAGATTTCTTACCAAGTTTATGAGGAAACTCGGCAACCATTCTTTTGTCAAGTTCAGCATAATACTCATCGGATTGAGGATCAAACCCCTCATCCTCTATTAACCGCCTATGAACTCCAAAAGCGGCATATGTCATAACTTCATCCTGCCCAAACCAGTCATGCGTTGCTGCCCAAGCTTCTGCTTTAGGATCAGCTTTAGCCGGTGGTTGTGGAGGAGGTACTGGAGTTGTTTGTTGAGGAGCCTGCGTTCGCACTGCTTTTTGCTGCGCAGCCGCCAATCTTCCCTTCTCAGCGGATAATGCTGCCAACGCTTCTTGCGCTTCGACAATCTTATCTACATCACCATTTTCATGGGCTTCTTTGAGAAGACGTTTAGCCGAATCAAGCTGGGAGGTTACTCGACCACCAAATTGCTCTTGATATCCTTTATCGAGGGATTCAAGTCTACCCTTTAGCGAATCGTTTTCCTGTTTGACATTCTGGGCATACTCAACCGCCGTCTGTTTTTGACGTTCTTCTTCCCTAAATCTCTTTGTCAGCTTGTCAATACGGGATTTAACACCGGCGCTGTATTCTTCGAGTTCCTCTTCATTTTCTTCTTGAGGAACTTGCTCTGTCTCTTGAGATGTCTCTTTAGAAGCATCTTCTTGTGGAATATCTACATCAACGGGCGATTCGTCTGAATCACCTACTTCAATGGGTTTTTCCTCTGGCATGTCATCATTCCTAATTCCTCCTTCTCCTTTCTAGACATGTTTAATATCGTCAGGTTCCTTAATAGTCGAAATAACCTCGTCATCGTTGATTATACGGACTTCTCCTCCGTCAATCTTGAAACGAGCGCCCGCGTATCTGCCAATGCAGATCCACTGGCCTTCCTTGCACCATGGGGAACAGTCTGGTCCAAACTTACCTTCATCCTGATACGCCAATGGTCCAACTTTAAGAACATAGGCAACAACAGTTGCCAATGCCTCACGATCTCTTGTTTGATCTGGGATATGAATGCCGCCGTCAGTCGTGGCTTTGCCAGCATAAGGCATTACAAGAATACGCCAGCCGGTTGGCTGCGGAAGACGCTCACTTAGGGATAAATCAAGTAAGGAAGGATCTAAGACCTTATCTTCCTGGTTTACATACGCAGAGGCCACAGCTTCTTTTTTCTGTTTTTCTTTCTTAGCTATGTGATCAGGAACATATAAAGTCTTGCTCATTCGTCCTCCGTTTTCTGCAACTGATCTTTTATCTCACGCTCAGAGAACTCAAGTCCCTGAAGTTCTCCGACCAGTTGTTTGTATGTTTCCATGCTCTTTGGGCTACCTTGGAGAATAGCTTCCTGCGTGAGAGATATTCTCTCCTGAATAGCTTTCAGTAAGGAATACGCGAAAGTTGTCGGATCCGCCATACTTTAATAAGAACCGCTGAATCTTTTGCCACGAACCGCGCCGCCTTTGGCGTATTTAACAGGGCCGCGATTGGTGAAGTTCATGCCGCCCTGCCTATAGCCAAGTTCGTCTACAACACCACCCATATTCATACCTTCTGGTATGTCCAAATCTTTACGAGCCTGCGCTTTCTGTTCAGGGGTCGCATTTTTCAACACCTGTTCTGAATGCGCTTTATCATAAAGATCCGGATCTTCAGAATTCAAAATCCCCATAGATTCCACTACGTCTGCACCCGTAGGATTTTTCGGCGCGGAAGCTTTAGCCGCAGCCTTTATACCCGGCTCATCGTAAGAAAACTTTGTCACTTCACCAGTCTCTTCGTCAGTAACTTCAGGCATCAGCAGGTTCTCCTTATTTACGGAAACGTATTTTGACGGCAGGACCACCATCATTATCCTTTAAATATTCAATAAGACTATAACCTCTAAGGCCAGGGCCGGGTGCCGCTCTTTTGATTTCGACTCCTACCCCTTTGGCTTTTCGGGCCACGTGCCGCTTCATCTGGGCTATGCGGACAGCCTTTCTCGCTTCTCGAGCCTTTTTCTCTGATCTTTCACGCTGTTCACGAGCCGCTTTTAACGCCGCAGTTTCAGTCATTTTACTTTGACCCATTAAAACGGTCACGCAAACTGTTTGTGAATTGCCACAGTGCGCTTACATTCTTTTCAGCTTGTTCCATCTTCGCTTCCAGCTTAACCACGCTCACATAGGTTTGCTTTTTTTCCAACTCTCGAAGGTCGCGTTGTAGCGCCTGAACTTGGGATTGTAAGCGCACGGCTACGACCAACGCGCCAACCACAAAGACTACCAGCGGAAGTAAGGTTTTGAGAAGATCCAATCCCACTCATTCGTCCCTCTTTGCTTAGCGTGTTGGCGTGTTCCCGGCTTTACCACCATCGTTTTCTCGTAGATAGGCATCCAGTTCTCGGCCACTTACATTCTTACGAGCCTCTCCCGTTTTTTTAGCTACGGCTCCTGATGCTCTAGCTTTCGCTCTTTCTTCTGTAACCATGCCCTTTTTGGGATTTAAGGTTATACGTCTAAGTCCTATTCCCATCAGAAAGTTCCTTTTCCATCGTTGTTGTTGAAGTAACGGCCACGGACCTGGGACTCGCTACCTTGGATTAACTGCTCCGTGTCACTTTCGAGTTCCTTACGGCCCCATTCAACGGGAACATCTTCACTACCAAAGGTGACAACATAGACGTGACCGCCTTCCATGTACCCAGCCGCGTCATTCTTCTTTTTCGCCTTAGTCATAAGACCCCTCACTTCCTGCTTTGGAATGTCCATTTGATCTGCCATTTGCGTAATCTTCCCTAAATTCGATCTGTTCATGCCCTTTTCCTTAATTTGTTTCACGTGAAACATTACGCCTTTCTTTTTCGTTTAGCCCCATGCTTCTTGGCCAAATAGGCTTTATACGCTCTTTTAGCCGCCTTTAAGGTCTTATATACAGCACCGCCAAATGTCCACCCGCCTTTCACCTTACGGATAGGCATTAATTGCCGCGCCCCGCCGCTCCTTGTTGAATGCGCTCTCTATTCACTTCAGCGCGCAACAACGCAATATCTTCTTGAGAATCTATCTTTTCACGTGTCAAATCCTGTCTTTCATCTTCTTTTTCGACCTCAAACGCAAGTTTCTCGGAAAACTCACTAGCCTTACGCTGTACATCTGCCGCCTTGATATCCAATTCCTTGGAACGTAGCTGAACCAAGGGATCGGTTTGCCCTTCTGGCGGTGGCATCAGTGCGGCCATTACTTCATCCGTATACTGAGCAATGTATTGAGCAACCTTGGCCTCAACATCCATCGGCGGCGGCTGCTGTCCCATTTGCGCTGCCTGTTGCGATGCAACTTGCATCTCAGCCATGGCGACACCTCTCGCCTTGTAGGCAATATGCTCACAAAGATGAGCCTGAAGAAGGGCAAAAATAGGCGGCGTCGAGGCTGGAATAGGCGTTTTCATAAACAAAATATGCGCCGTCATATGGGCATCATGATCCTGGGTCGGGAAAGCCTGTAAAGTCTCCTGAATAATGGAACGGGCGTTCTCGATTGCCGGATCTATGGGTTGCGGCGGTTTAGGCGTGGGCAAAAGAGCCTCTATGTTTTGGACCCCTATTGCCTCGTAAATTCTCCGATATGCTTCATAAAGATTGTGCATTTCCGGATTTGATTGCGCTAATTGTAACTGTGTCTGTGCCAAAGCCAGCCGCTGCGACATCGAAAAGATGTTGGGATCGGATACAGGAATGACATCAATGCGCTCATCAAAATCGGCCTGCTTGATCATGGCCTCTGCACCCCAGACATTATAGGGATACATCGGCGGCAGAGACTCGGCAAAAACCTTGCTTAACATACGGAATTCTTGTTTTTGCGCGTAATACAAACGCTTGTGAATTGCGGACATGACCTTTGAGCCACGCTCGAGAAGCGCTACCGTTGTTCCTACAGCGGCTTGCTGATTCCCATCTCCAACCTGTAAATCAGCAATTGCCGCAAAACGGCGCCCAGCATCAACAACAAACCCAAGAAGAGCCATTAATGTCTGGCTTGGCTCTTTGTACGGCAGCGGCAGAATACTCTCTCGAAGAGCTCCACCGGGAACATCAATATCGCGAAACTCACCGGGAGACAAAGGCTCGTCAGCATCACGGATGCGAATACCGCGAGCTTTAAAGCCAGCGGGAAGATTAGCAAGTGTTCCAGCATCGATTAGCTGCCTTAGAATAGAGGTTGCAGAACGACCTAAACCCCCAATCATGTGCAACAGGCCGAAGCCGTAGAACCCAAGCCCAGGAAGAAATTTGTAATGGGAGAAATACTGAAGCTTTCTGTAAAGCTCGTCTCCCTCACGCCAGTTGCGGCGAATAGATAAGATCTTAGAGCTACCCTCATCTATCGTCACAATATATGGAAGCTTGATCCCCGTCTGTTCGCCGTCCAACGGACTTACATGCTCAAATCCGGGAAGATCCAACTCGGTATGGATTTCCAAAAGCGTACAGTCTTGATCGTCTATGGTCTTATGTATTCCTGAGAGTTCCCGTTCCTTGTCGCGAACCTCATCTTCCTGTTCGTAAGGAACAAGATCTATTTCGCGATAAAACCCTCCAGCTTGAAACTTGCGGATATCGTTATCGCTCATACGTATGACATGAACTACACGGGATGCCGATGCCAGGTCGGTGGCGTTATAAGGAACAATTAAATCATCCGCAGGAACAAACCGCGCAACGGCTCTATCCAGAATATCGTCGTAATAAACCTTCTTGAACGCGCTACCAGCCAGAGGAAGATAAAACAGCAGACGATCCATCTCAGGGTCGTATTCCTCCATGACATGGATAATCTGATAATTCATAAACTCTTGAATACGTTGGGACTGTGCTTCCACCTCTGGGGTTGCCGCACCGATGACTTGTGTTCTCACCGGCCCTGAACTGGGCAGAAGTTCCTTATAGGCTTGCGCCTGAAATTGCGTAACGGCTTCGGCAATAAGAGGATGTGTTACACCACTCGATCCACGGAAAGGCTCTTCACGCTGCTCGTATTTTATTCCTAGTAAATCCAAACCATCCTTGTAGGAGTCTTCCCAATCCTGCCGGCCACTCCTGTCTTCCTTATAAAGCCCAACGAGATCGCTGGAAATATCCATGAGAACCCTCTCATCGAGAATTTCCGCCAAATTCGCATCAGGCTCCGCTTGAAGCTGTTCCTGAATAGCGTCCTCAAAGTTAAGAACAACGGAACCATCTTCCTCTTCCAGCATCTCTGTCGGCTCTTGGATTTCCTCGACCTCAATCTCCTCGTCGGTCAATCCGCCCAGAGGCATTCCCTGTGAAGGGATTGCGTTGTCCAGTAAAGATGTTTGTCCTCTCGGCATTATCTAGCTACCTTTTTATATTTTTCCCAGCTACGCAAGCCGCCCAAACCCAACATGCCTAATAAAACGGGCATCATCGTGCTTAAATCAAGCGTGGGAAGATGAACCAAGTTCCCTGTCTGTCCCATAATAAAAACGGCCATGGGTTGAATCAGGTACGTATAGAACAAAGCAAGCCCGCATGTCCAGCCAACGAAGGGGCGCCAGCCGGCAATAAACATGGATTTATGGCTCGCTTCCGCCTTATTTACCTCTAATTGAGCCAGGTCTATAGAGGCAAGATGCTCGGTAAGCTTCGCCTCGATCTCTCTGGTTGCTTTTTCCTTCTCTTCCTTGTTCGGGAAGAACCTATCCAGAACATCCCCAACAACGGGAAGTAATGCCGGAAGAAGGCTAGCGAACATCTTCTGTTTCCTCTTCGGTCTCCGGCTCCGGCTCATCCCCTAGAATTTTTACGCCATACCCAGCATCTCTAAGGAAAACACGGATCTCAGAGACCGGTCTACTCCACGCCATATGCGATACGACATTTCCCCACCCGTATGCCGATACCATACTCGGCACACCAATCAACTCATAGTGGTTGCGCGGGGAGTATACATACAAGGATCCGCCGGAATTACCGTAGATTATCGGGCTGGTTGAGAGGTATAGGGCATTACCGTCCTGATCCCTACCATACCCTGCCAGCAAACCCATCGTCGGAAACGGAGGCTTTCCCAACCCTGCACCTACAGCATAAACCGTCTGGAAAATCCAGGGGCCATCATCGACATCTTCAGGGTAAATGGCAGCGACATGAGGCATAGGACGCTCCTCATCCTCCACCTTCAGAAGTGCCAGGTCGCGGCTCTTGTCGTAAGCCACGATGCTTGCCAAGCGCCCTATGGTCCCTACAGCAGTGGAGTAGTTATTATACTCCCAAAGATCTATGTTAACCGGTCTCCTGGTCTCGGTCTCTAGATGTTCCTTCTTCTCGGAATTCCAGACCTTTGAGACCTTTACATAACCTTGGATGACGTGCCAATTGGTCAGAACGAAACTTTCGTATTCTCGATCTTCGTTCTGTTTGGAATAAATAACTGTCCCAGATCCTGAACCACTGCCCAATCTCACTAAAACTGTCGGATAAAGCATCTCCAAATGCTCTTGCTCCGGCACCACTCCACTTTTCTTGGGATTAGCGAAAACGGGTGCGGAAAAAGTTAGAGCTACAACAATAAGAGATGCAGTTGCAATCTTACGGAAAGTACTCATTCCTTAAACCCCAGATTTACATCAAAAATTAGTATACGCCCTTTTCCTTCAAAACAAAGGCAAGAACACCTACCGCAATACCAGACATGATTAAATACGGCTGATCTATTAAAATTCCGACACCCATAACTGCAACACCTACCGCAGCATAGGTGGAGGGTTCGCGCACACGTCCCATAGCCCATTTAAGCATTAAAGCCTCCTAATAAAATTGACGGGATTGGGTCTTATATACAGGTTCCTCGTCTTTTTCATCACTGTCAAGACGAAGAAACCCCCCCTTACGATATCTTATTAGAGCCATGCTCATACTGTCGCAGTAATCGTCATAATCGCCATTGGGAAATGCCGCGCATTCCTCAATAACCTCCTCCGAAAACTTCTTCTCCGGCGCCCAAACCTTCCCTGACTCGAAAATCGGCGCCACCATATGCATCCTGGTGTGCTTATCCTTGCCCTTGGACGGCGTATAATTCACCACAGGTATGCCCATCGTCCTCAATTCGTCCGTGAGCGGTGTTCCAGTGGCCTTCGCCTCGATCAAAACCATATCCGGCTCCCAGTACTCGTACTCCTGCATGGCCTGAGACTTGAGTTCAGGGAAATCCCACCGCCCCCGCTTCGCATCCATAAGGATCAAATGATCGGCACCGCCCTCATCAGGCTGAAATACCCCCCATGTGGTGATCGCCGAGTAATCCGCCGTCTCCTTCTTGCTAAACGCCGTATCATAACTCTGCATGATGTAACTAACAGGAGGTATGTCGTCCTTCTCCCACTTGTTCCACCACTCCTTCTTTATTATCGCACCTTCTTCCGCCGTGGGATTCTGCTGCCACTGCGCATTCCACTTGCCCAAGGACAGCGAAGCCTTGACCCTGAGTAACTCGTCCTTGTTCCAAAACTCCGGCCACAGTACGTTGCCGGACGGCAATATGGCCGGAAACTCCACAACCTCCCATTGATCCGCCATGACATCCGAAGCCTGGGACTTGATGAGTTTCCCCGTCAAATCCTTCATGGACCACCGCGTCATTACTATGACAATGGATCCACCCGGCTGAAGCCTTTGCCTCGGTCCTGACGTGTACCACTCATACGCATGTTCCATCGCACTCTCGGAAAGTGCATCCTGCTCCGAATGCGGGTCATCGATAATAAGCAAATCCGCACCGCGACCCGTAATCGCACCTCCCACACCAGCCGCGTAATACTCGCCGCCCTGCCCCGTGTCCCAACGGCCAGCAGCCTTGGAATCAGCGCGTAAATCCACATCAGGAAATACCTCCCTGTACCGATCCGTCTCCATTAAATTACGAACCTTACGGCCAAAACGTACCGCCAACTCAGCCGTGTGCGTCGTCTGAATGATCTTTAATTGCGGATTCTTGCCAATCAACCATGCCGGCAGCAAATATGACGCAAACTCCGACTTGGTATGACGAGGCGGCAAATTGATGATGATCCGTGAACCACGGTTCTTGGACAATCCCTCGAACTGTTCCGCTACCTGTTTGTGATGGGATCCCTCGATAAACCCGTCATATACATGCTTTACAAACAGCATGAACGAATCCTGCGCCTTGCCGCGAAGCGAAAGCGTCTTGCGCGCTTCCTCCAGCGCTAATATCTCGCGAAGTACCTCGTCAGGCGCGTTTAGCACGCTTCCACTCCAAATATTCCGCGCCCTGCTCCAAATCCACAAAAGAATGTATGCGGGACGCCGGGTTCGTGTCCTGAGGATCTATTACAAATAGTACAGTAGCCCCATACTTGTCATTATGATACCCGTGCCGAACAGCATAACGATCCAAAAATTTATACCCCCTGGCGCGACCAAAGAAAACCACCCGGCCATCGTCCAACTCCTCCGTGGATAAACCCCACGTGTGCCGATGTCCGGCCACATATATGTCCGCATCCTCGTCCCATAACGCCGCACGCTTCTGGCCATGCATTACATTGTATATAGAACTGCCCTTGTGATCGTGCGCAGCGTCAACCCGTACCTCCAAAGAAGGAAATACCAACTTAAACCGAGCTCGCCACTCGATCATGGGTATCTGCTCCACGTTTATCGTCTTGAGATACGTCGAAAACTCCGAATGCATCATCTCATGATTACCGTGTAACCATAAAACCCACGGTATCTTCGCATCCCGCAAAAACCACCGCGATAAACGCTGCTCCGTGGGCCGCGAAATGTCCTCCTCCGAATAAAGCTGAAGTAACCTCCCGTAACTCCAGTTGTCCGCCGTATCACCAATGTTAATCGCCATCACACCTTCCGTCTCCGACATGATCCGTACATCACGCTTCAATAAAGGAATGTTGCAACTCGGACCTAAATGAGGATCCCCAACTACAGCCAACCCTATCGGCTCGTCAGACCGTACCTTTATCGGAAACCACCGCTGAGACTTCTCATACGCCAGCTTCTTCTCAAACCGACGCTCCATGTGATCCAAAATCTCAGGCGCACTAATGTCGTCGTCGTCAAAAACAGGAAGATCAAAATCAGACTCAGAAGAAATTCGACGCGGAACAAAATCCCGCTCCCGTGCGCGCTTCACCCTATGACGCACAGTCCCAACAGGGATATCTAAAAGACGTGCCCCCGCGCTGATGCTACCCTCTTGATCTACCGCATCAAGCGCTTCTTGGCACAAAACCAGAAAATCTTTATCCATGTAACCTACCAATAATCAGTTCTCGTAATAATATCAAGGGTATATGTCACATGTGTAAAGGAGGATGGGCCAATGACAGATATCCATAATTATATGTCCACGGCACTGTTTACACCCCTCTCCCCCTGAAGGGCGCCGGCGCCCGACCTGGCCGGCCATCGAGGTGCGACCGACATATAGTTGACCTTCGGCCTAAGTACCTAACCCCGATAGGCCAAAGAAAAGGGCGACCCGAAGGCCGCCCGAGTTGCGTCTCTGCGTTTCTTATGTGTGGGTGCGAGCCGCGCGGTCGTCCCGGCGGATTTTCTGCAACTCCGCAACTGACTTGCGGTAGTAGCCCTTGGCGGATGCGCTGGCGTCATCGAAGCTCATGCCGTCTTCATGGATGCGGGCAAGGATGATGGGGACGATGATGTCGTGTTTCTTAGCCATGTCTGTTTTCCCTTTCGGTAGTTTGGGCGGAGCGTTATGCTCCGCCCATTGTTGGCTATGCTCTTGGCCTAGAAACGACGAACTTGGCACTCACTGGTGTCGTTACCCAGCACTTCTTATATTCGTCGTCGTTTATTAGATTGCGAGTGAGTAGGTCGGCAATAAATCCATCACCTACAAAATCTGGCGTACTCTTTCTTGGCTTTTGGCCAATCAGCTTAATCGTATCTAAGCCAGTACGCTGTGTGGCGTCACTGTGCTTGGCGCACAATTTGCCGACCACATATCTATTGTCTGGCAAATCCATCGCCAAAACTTTCGGCGCAAGCCATTTGACAACCTTATCACGCGCTTTCTTTAACTCAGCGATCTGCTCATCGATTGTCATGATCGCTTGCATGACAGTGTGCGGTGTACCGCAATTGTGCGCGACCAAATCACCGTCGAAATACTTGACTTCGATACTCATGACGTTTCCCTCTCTGGTTAAGATGCGAGCATCTTAACATGGAATATGATGGGATAGCCATGTTAATTGGGCATAGGAGCTATGCGGATATGGCATGGCTGGAGACGGCGCCAGGGCCGCTCGAGGCCGGTAGATTATTGTTTACTATCCGTTACCACGTATAGCGCACCGCGCGGCGGTACGCCGCAGCGCGGTGCATTAAGACCCGACCCCGACCCGACCCGACCATAAAAAAAGGGCGACCCGAAGGTCGCCCAGTAGGGAGATGAGTGTTGGCTACGCCGACATGCGCACTCTCGGATCGTCCCGATAAGCCTCAATAAACTCTGGCGAGGCGTAAGTGCATATGGCTTGCGGATCGTCCAGAATTTCGGCGCAATAGCCATCGCCTAATTCATCACTTCCGTAAGTATGCGGTGAACTTGTGGCGAGGAACCAGCGTGCATACTGCTTTTCGTTCTTGGCAAGCTGGTACGTTTTCAGCACCTTCCATTTCCAATTCGCCATCGGGTTCTCAAATACCGCATACGGACTATCCGCTGAGCGGCTCTTGCCTAGTGGGTTCTTTGCCATAATTTCCTCCATTTGTTGTTGGCATTAAGATTGTCCCATATTTCATGGGCCAACGCAAGCGCTACATACCGCATTGTCGCAAATTAAATAATGGGCGATTATGCGGGCATGGCGGATTTCACGATAGACGACTATGGCGCGGTGGTACTGTTGCGACCGGAAACGGAAGCAGCTCGAGCATGGGTAGGCGACAACCTACACCAACCGCTGCCCTGGCTGGCCGGCGCGATTGCCATCGAACGATGTTCCGTCTCGCCTCTGCTGCATGATATCGATGACGCGCTACTGACTTGGGGTCCAGCCGACCCGACCCCGATGCATTGAACCCGACCCCGACCCGACTGGACAAAAAAATAGGGCGACCTTCGGGTCGCCCGAGGTTAGGAGGACGGTTTAATTTACCAAGAGGCTTGGTAGAACACCGACCGAGTCCAATCGCCATCGTCAAGCCACTGTGCCGCGTCGGAGAATATTTTGGCGTTGACTTGAACATCGTCTTTATGCCAATCGCTATCACCGAAGAAAAATCCTGCGGTGGGCGGCAACTCATCCTCAAGTATAGCCATGGCAATCTTTCGGCAGTCCTCCGCTTCTAAGGAGACGCGCTGGCACTCATCCTTGCCATCGGCAAACGTCTGAACGATGTAACCGTGAAGGTTCGGGTGCTTCCGCCAATAGCCTATCTCAAGAACTGTCTTTGAGACGGGAAAGCCATCCTGCTGCGGCCTAGCCTCATGGTTGTCACCTGTCTTGAGACAAACCTGTGAATTGAAACGCTCGCCTTCTAAATACATATCCAAACCCATTTTCATTCTCCTTTGGTTGTTGACTTTCACATTGTACCATGTATCATAGACCAGTCAACAACAAAGAGGGTAAGCCAATGACGAAAAGGATCGAATGGTCAAAGACCCACTTCATAACGCGCGCGACCATCGGAACAGTCAACAACAAAGAGGGTAAGCCAATGACGAAGTTGCTTTTTAAAGAAAACAAGAACAAGGATTTGGGGGGAATGCTCGCATGGGCGGAAACACATCGGCGTCGCATTCCTTATACCAAAGACTACACAGACAAACATGGTCTGTGGTTGGTGAAGGATGACGGCATTTATTTGATGGCTCCAACTGATGAGAAGTATGTGAATCAGAAGGGCGTCGTCAACACCGTGGTTTATGCGCGTGGTTACAAACCAACAAAGGCAAACCGCGACACGTTATGGGACAAGACTCACGCGGTATCGTGCGATGATTTCGCGGAATTCATTGCACTAACTCCTGAGATGACCACCCGCGTCATGGAAGGTTTTCCAATTGAGATTGGTCTCACGAGCAGCCATATTTTAATCACAGTCTGAACAACAAAGGGGGCGGGACCGTGGCAACACGGTCCCGTATTTTTATGAGCTCAAGCTTTACAATATGTAATCGATGCGGCCTGGTGCCGGCGGCGCACCGCTGCGCCCGGCAATTAAATCCCGACCCGACCCCGACCCGACCCGATATCGATACCACCGGGCGCCGGCTCGAGGCGGTCACCGGGCTGCTCGAGAAGTCACCCCGACCCGACCCGACCTGGTCCGGCAATTATTGGCGCCGGGTTCAAGACGAACTGTCCCGACAATGGCAACATGAAACCGCTTGCCACGATATCCCATCCGTGAGAGAATAAGACTGCCAACAACTTAGAAAGGGTAAGCCAATGAAACCAAAAATTCGATTCTCAAGATTCTTCAGCACGGACAGTGCTAAAGCTATCAAGGCCGACAAGTTCGGTTATTTGAACGGCATTAATTACATGGCGCAAGATGATACCGCCAGCACAGCAGAAAAATATTTCACACTATGCCCGCACTCGACGGCGGGCTGTCGCGCGCTGTGCCTTGGCAAGTATAGCGGCCAAGCTGCAATGGTGACCGATCTAGAACACGGAACCAATGCCGTGCGCGAAAGCCGAGTGCGCAAAGCTCGATACTTTATGAATGAGCGCAAAGCATTCATGACCGAGATGACTTGGCACATTCAAAACTTGGCCAAACAGGCAAAGCGCAAAGGCAAGACACTGGCGATTCGGCCAAACGGTTCCACGGACATTAATTTTGCGGGCATTGCGCGGCGCTTTCCAGATACTCAATTCATTGACTACACCAAAAGCTTACAGCGGGTTCTAGATAAGAAACGGCCAGCTAATTATCATATAACCTTTAGCCTGAGCGAAACAAACAAGGCCGAAGCATTGCAAGCGCTCAAGGCTGGCTTTAATGTAGCTGTGGTATTTGGCCACGGACAGCCGAAACGCTACCTTGGCCATGATGTAATCGACGGAACCGTGCATGATTTGCGCCACCTAGATCCGTCGCCTGTGATTGTCGGGCTGGATCCGAAAGGCAAAAAAGCCAAGGCCGATCAAAGCGGGTTTGTCGTCAGGGATTATTGAACCGCAGCGGCGCGGTGGTTGTTGGCACGCTTCGCGACGCTGCAAGAGGCTGGTTTAAAACCCTTTCCCAGCCTCGGCGCCGGTCAGAGCTACTCCCTAGCCCTGGCCGGCGTTTCTTTTTCTCCAATTCTAAACCCCCGACCCCGGCCACGGGCAGTTCGTAGCGGCGCCGGCGCCGTCCTTGGACCCCGGCCCTTGAACCCCGACCCCGACCCGACCTCGAGCAATACCAGCCATGACCCCGACCAACCCCGGCCAATCATCCCCCGACCAAAGACAATCGCCGGCCAACCCCGACCCGACCCGGCTTAAACCATGGACCACGAGCTCCCGACCATGGATCCCGTCAAATAGATATAGGTTCGAGGAAGAGAGGGGGGAGACTAAGTAGAAACTTACCCCTCCAGATCTGCAGTGCGCGTAATTCCACGCCACCTGGTGTGATGACACATTTACTCTGTTAGAGTTTGTTATTTTCAATTCAACCCAAAACGGCACGCTATCGGCGCACATGTACACATCTGGAACGCCGCCACCGTAGCGGTTTTCAATCCGCGTCGTGTGCCAATGCGGGGGTATCTTTTCCTTCAACCTTTTCCACAGGAGTGTCTCCGTCTTTTGTGTCATCTAAGACCTCATATTGGGCATCAATAAACGCTTGAGGATATTCCTCCCGTAATTTTGAGAGACGATCCTCTAGTTCTTTGCTGCTCATGTTTTCAATCGCATGAAAGTGACTCGTCTCCCGCCGGTCTACCGTCAATCCACCCAAGGACGAAATAGTCTTCTCAGCATTAATTGCCGCAGAATATTGCTCGCTACCTTCGGCGCCTTCCGATAGCTCACGCAATCTTTTTATCTGGCCCAACAGAGTCACGCCATATCGACGTTCACGGTCCTCTCTAAGCTCCGATATCAGTTCAGCGACATGAGGGAACAAGGTCGGATCCAGAAGCTTATGCGCTTGGATTCTGGAAGCACCTTCAGCGTAACCAGCCAACCTGGCGCAAGCGGCATTCGAGCGCGTTCCATCGACATAGTGCCTAGCAAACTCGCGTTGTCGGTTCGTTAATTTCCGCCCATGGGTTTCCTCGATCTGGTCGGCTTTTCTATCCAGTACTTTTCCCATTTAATATGTGTCCTGCTCCGGTGAGAAGTGTCATGTGCCTGACACTTTGTACATATATACGGCATTTGAGAAAAAGTTTTTCAAAAAAGATAACTCGCGCGCACGACGCACATAAAAATGTGTCATGTAGCAATATTTATTTTTGTTGTTATTCAGCCACTTACAGACCACCCATTTAGCAAGTGTCCGAAGTGTCATGTATAGTGTCATGTTGACTATTCAATGTTTTCAATGGTCTACGAACCACGAACAGTGCTACATGACACTATGACACTTTTTTTCCTCCAAAAAAACTTTTTCAAAAACTTTTTTTTCAAATCGCCCCTATATGTGTCATAAACCCCTTGCATCTCCCATCCATCGTGGTACTATCTGGGTGAGGCATAAAGGGGAAAACATCATGACAGAGACAAATAGATTTCCAGCTTACTGGAACGGCGAAGAAACCTGGGCGTCCCGCGTATCCGGCAGATGGTTTGTTGGCGGCGATGTTGCGCCGGGCGGCGAGGATATTTTGATTTTACTGGAAAAGAATGGCGATCCGGCCTGGTTCAAATTGCGCGGCAACCGTCTCATTTTCGATGATATGGAGCGCTGAGAAATGGATAAGGGTTTCAAGTCCGCGTACATCGACAGCCCAGCAAGGCTAATGGCCGCGCTGACAGAGGTCAAGGTCCGTTGCCCGTCATGCACTGGCGATGGGCATTTGGGCCAAGAAGAGTGTTCCGTTTGCCATGGTGAGGGAACCATCCCCCGCGAGATGGCGACTTACGAGGCGCAAGCAGATGGATATTAATTTTGAAACGACGGTCAGGGGCGGGATGCCTGTGACCGTATGTTGTGTATTTGGTCAGTCGGAACCCGATGTCGGGATTTTCCATCCAGAGATCACCGACATTTGGCTCGAGGTCCGTGGAAAGCGCGCCGAGTGGCTTGAGAAACGCGTTACGGACAAGGAGTGGCAACAGCTACTCGCTGAAGCTTATGACGAGGATTTACAGAGATGATGAAACAGAAAGATGATTTTGTATGGGCGCATCAAATCCAGAACTCCCGTCTTGAGGTCTGGCGACAGAGCGCCTTCAATAATTTAACCAAACGCTATGGCACGGTTCGACCCCCTTTGCCGCAGCGTTCTTTCAAAGGGGTCGCGGAGAAATTAGATGGACATTGAACAACGTATCGCGAAGCTTGAAACAAACATGAAATGGCTCTTGGAATATGTCGCTGACACCGCGACTCTTTCGCCAGACCGAGAAGAGCCGAAGGGTGAGATAAGCAACGCACTTGAGAGCGAGAGGCTGAAGGTTCGCCACGAGATGGCGAAGGGCGTAGCTGAGATTGTGACAAATGCCGGCATAACCATTGATGATCTTTCCAAGCTTGGCGGAATTGACAAGCGCACTTGGAAGGATTTGTTCAACTGTGCCAAGGCCGAGTATGATTACGAGAATCTTGCAGCCGCCAGGCAAGCGGACGATAAATATCGTAGTGGAATTAGCCATCTTGCGACCTCGCTGAAGGGGCTTTTTGTTCTGCGCGAGGCTCTCAGATGCCTTCCCATGCCTGGTTTTTCACAGGAAGAATTCAACAAGCGCAAGCAATCTGATGCGGCTTGTGAAAAACTGCTTGAGGGGCATGGCGGGAAGTGCGACGGCTGGGCTTCCAGTTTTAGGACTGCAAAGCTTTTCGCCCAGCAGCAAGGTTATTTAGGGGCTTAATTTTCAACCAGAAAGAAGGAATGCAGACATGTCAGACTTTGAGATGCAGATCGACGAGAAGGTCATCGAGCGGCTGCTTTCTGAAGAGAGCGCTCTTCGTGTTCCTGTTCAAAAGTTAGATCGCGATCTAGCTAAAGCGGCCAGTTACCTCACGGCGATTGAGGCGAGGTATTTGGTCGATTCCTACTATGCCATGCAAGCTGGGCGCATTCGCGCCAATAACCAAATCCGCGCCCTCACGCAGAGCGGCGAAGCGCACGAGATCATTGCTTGGCTTTCGACCGAGAGCCGTGTTCTGGAGGAGGGTGTCAAGCGCACGCTGGGTGCGTATTCGGCGGACCATCCTGTTGGTAAGAGGATGCGTACCGTCGTGGGCGTTGGGCCGGTTATTGCCGCTGGTTTACTTGCGCACATCGACATTACGAGGGCGCCGACTGCTGGTGCGATTTGGCGGTATGCCGGCCTGGATCCAACCAGCGAGTGGAAGAAGGGCGAAAAGCGTCCGCACAATGCTTCGTTGAAGACGCTTTGTTGGAAGTTGGGCGAAAGTTTCGTCAAGGTTTGCAACCACAAGGATGCGGTTTACGGGAAGCTTTACCAAGAGCGCAAGGAATCGGAGATCGCCAAGAACGAGGCTGGCATGTTTGCCGATCAGGCAGCGGCCAAGCTGGAGAAGTTTAAGATCGGCAAGACGACCGATGCGTACAAGGCGTATTCCGTGGGCAAGCTTCCACCGGCCCATATCCATGCGCGTGCGAAACGCGTTGCGGTGAAGATGTTCTTGTCGCATTTGCACCAGGTCTGGCATGAGGTTGAGTTTGGCAAGACGGCACCGGTGCCGTATGTGTTTGAGTTCGCAGACAAGGAGCATGTTCACAAGATCGAGCCGAATTGGTAGAGATCCAGGTTACCAGAGAGAACCAAATAGATGGAGAGCGAACCAATTGAGCAGAGAGATCCATCGTCTGAGAGCGAACCAGGTCAGTAGAGAGATCCATTCCCGATGAGCGAACCATCCGACCGGAGAGATCCAGGGTACGAGAGCGAACCATTTCCGAAGAGAGATTCATGAGAGGCGAGCGAACCATGGAGTCCGAGAGATCCACATGACACGAGCGAACCAGATGCGCTGAGAGATCCATTGAAGGAGAGCGAACCAACTTGCCAGAGAGATTCATTACCGATGAGCGAACCAAGCAAATTGAGAGGCTAATAACATGGGTATTTTGCATTGATGCTATTGAGTAGTCTAATCGTTGGCTTGCTGACTTAGATGCTGACTACTCTTGATCTGTTTGCGGGGATCGGTGGCTTTGCGCTAGGGCTCGAAGCCACCGATTTCTTTCGTACAACATGCTTCGTGGAGAACGAACCGTATTGCCAAGCTGTGCTACAGTACCACTGGCCCGAAGTCCCTGTGCTAGGAGATATAAAGAATGTCCAGAGATCCGATCTCCCAGACCCCAGCCCAGATGTCATTGTTGGAGGATTCCCCTGTCAGCCGTTCAGCCACGCAGGAAAGCAGCGCGCCCAAGACGACCCCAGACATCTCTGGCCGGAAATGTTTAGACTTATCAGGGAATGCCGGCCCACTTGGGTTATTGGAGAAAATGTTGCTGGAATCATCAAGCTGGGCTTGGACGAAGTACTCTCTGACTTGGAGAGCGAAGGCTACGCCACAAGGACGTTTAATATTCCAGCTTGCGCGGTTGGCGCCCCGCACATCCGCCAACGGCTCTGGATTGTTGCACACGCCGATAGCCAAGGCGAACCAGATGGCGACACGAGACAAGGGCAGTTGGGGTTCGGTGTGGCCGACGCCGACAGGTCAGGACAATCCGCAAGTGCGGGGCGTGGGCAAGACAATCGGAACGAAGCGCGGGACGACTTTGGGCGGCGCGGTGAGGATGTGGCAGACGCCAGTAGCGGACGACAGCGTAGATCGGGCAAAGGGCAAATGGAACAGTCGTGGAGAGCCGAAACTAAGCGCACAAGTGAAACTCTGGCCGACACCGACGAAACAGGATGCGAGCAACAACGGCGGTCCAAGTCAGCACAAGAGGAACAGCCTTCCCTTGAACACGGCGGTTCTCTATCCGACGCCGAGCGTCCAAGAACCAGGATGGAAAAATCTAGAGATAGTGGACAAGGACGGCAATCCGCCGACACACGCCAATCAAAGGTTTTACGACAAGAAGACGGGGCGTGTAGTTCAGAAGGGCTTGCAGCAAGTGGTGACAGACCCGAAGTCTGGTGGAAAGTTGAACCCCCAGTGGGTCGCGTGGTTGATGGGTTACCCAACCGAGTACCTCAACTCCGTGCCTTGGGAAACTCGATCATCCCGCAGATCGCGCAAGAAATAGGGAATGCAATTAAGGTGACGTATGAGACAAAAACTTCCGGATAGACGATTGGCTGTGACGCGCCAGATGGGCGATGAGTATCATGTTTCTTTTGGACTGGATCCACGAAACGGCGCCCTTCGAGAGGTGTTCATCAAGGGATCGAGGATAGGCAGCGACATGGAGATGCTGCTTGATGATGCTTCTGTGGTATTATCATTAGCACTTCAGTATGGCGTTCCGGTGGATCAATTAATCCATAGCCTGGACACGGGCCGGGAAGAGGGAGCCAAATCAATTATAGCTCGAGCGATTGCGGAGATGGAAAATGTTAAAAAGGAGATCGCCGGCGACCAAAAGATTGATGAGAACAAAAAAAGACTAGACAATATGGATAAATAAAATGGTTTTTGCACATCTCGCACCAGTTGCATTTCTGATATTGGGACTAGCATTTGTCAATCTAATGGTTAACGTAACAGCATTAGTATCAAACAAAGACCAAGTTAGGTTCTATTGGCCCCATACAACCTTCTGTTTCATAACCTTCTTTACCATGATATTGTTCTGGTGGACTTGTTATCCACTAAACAATCTAGACTATTTCCCAAATGAAGGATGGAACTTATTCACATATCTGTTGTTTCTCGCTGTGCCAATGCTCATGTTTATGATATGCGAGGTAATCACACCTTATAATACTTCTGTGGGGTGTTCTATTGAATATGTGAAACATATTGATCTTAAAGAATATTATTACAAATATCATAGAATTATATTAGGTTTAGCACTGACCTTACAAATATGTCTTATTGGGAATTTCTTTGTATTCTATGCTGAAGAGTACTACTCTATTAAAGTATTAGGTAGAGTCATTATGCTGTTTATCATGCTACCTATGGTGATCAGTGCCAATAGAAGACTACATGAAATTGGTATGGGGATATTTTTCATAGGATTCATATATACCATCGTGAAGTATCATATATGGAATGTCTATCTTTGATGGCTTGCGGAAGAATACACCCATGACATCCCAAATATACCCCATATAGTAAAAAGCTTCACTGGTGCGCCCTAAGAAGGGCAAAGGATCGTATAGGAGATGGCAAAGGAAGCGCGGTCAGGGGGAACAACTCCCACATGCCGATGGTGCGATCAGACCGTGAACCCTGAGTCATGTTTCGCGGACATGGTGATAAAGGGAGATGATATGAAGTGGATATGCAATTGTGGGAAAGACGTGACTCAAGAATCCGAGTCTTTAATAGCGTCAAGCTCGTAGCCCATAGATTCCAGCAGGCACTCTACTTTGTAAATCGAAGGCTCTGCGATCTTTCTGCGCTCATAGTTTTCAATTGTACTTGTTCCGATGCCGGACATCATGGAGAGTTGTGGACGTGATAAACCCTGCTCTTTCCGTATGGCCATTAAAATATCGGCCCAATGGGTTTTTAGTTTCATACACGTCAATGTTTCAACTGATCTTCTTCCTCGAAGTCATCCAGGATATCTTCGTAGGTTGCTGATTCATCCCCCGCCATTATTCCCAGTGCCACAGTTAATAGTTTAGCCATAAGATAAGTCAAGACGGGAAATCCCATCGTAGTAACGCCGTATTCAATCGCTACGCGAAAAATGGCGATGGTTCTAGCCACATGAGAAATATCATATTCCTCAGACTCGGCAACTTTTCTGAGTCTGTTATAGAGTAGATCTAAATCATTCTCACTCATCGTTTCTAACCCTAGCATACATGGCCAACACATCTGCATCCTTGGGGGATTTTTCGGCGGTATCCACTAGGAATGCTATTTGCTGCGCCGGCGAGCGATGGTTTTCCTTGGCCATATCACCAAGCTTTTCCCAAGTGGGTACGGGAACGGCAACAGATTTGTATTTTTTAATGTCGGGCATTTTAATCTCCTTTAGGTTTGTGTCCGAAAGGTGGACAGATAGTTACCTTGTTTCGAGACAGCCATTCTTCTTCTTGTTCTTTATCACTGTCGTCGCTAGGCAAACCGTGCTTTGAAATCCATTTCTGCATTCTTTTTTGGTGGTTCTGGATTTTTATCCAGCTAGGTTTCTTTTTTCGCCAGCCGCTCATCTAAGCCATTCCCTCAATTCTTCACCCATGACCACGCTGGCAATATCCATTTTGCTTCGCAGAGCCTTCACAATTCTTTCATCAATCGTGTTTTCTGCAATTAGATCGATGTACGTAACGTGGTTCGCTTGGCCGATCCGATGCGCCCGGTCTTCGGATTGCATACGCACAGCCAGGTCGAAGCTGTTGGCGAAATAGATCACGGTTTGGGCTGCGGTTAGCGTGATGCCGTAGCCGCCTGTCTGTGGATTGCCGACGAAGAACCTGGCATCGCCTTCTTGAAACTGCTCTATGGCGCTGGTTCTTTCGTCATCAGACGTGTCGCCGAAATAAGTAACCGTGGACCGTGGACCGTACTCCTTGGCAAGAGCGGCTGCAATTCGCTTTACGTCATACCGGAAGCGCGACCAGATAATGACTTTACCTTCGACTTCCTCGAGACAGGATATCAGTTCTTTGAGTCTGTTATCGTCTACCTCAATGAATTCCCCGCTGTCTGTTTTGGTGTGTCCCGATAGGACTTGCTGCATTCGCAACAACTGGGTCATGACATTGGGAGTGGTCATGAAGTCATGCTCGCCAATCTGAGCCAGGGCGAATTCTTTAAGCTCTGCGTATATTCTGGATTGATCTTGGGTTAGCGCCACATCTCTTCGGGTATATATTTTCGCTGGCAAATCCAAGCACTCTTCTTTCATGACGCGGCTGGAGAAGTCTTTAAGCATAGTGGATAGTTGCTCAAGATTCCGATATCCGACGATCTGATTGAAGGAATGCGAGCCGACATTACGTTTCTTCATGACGGCGTAGCGGTATTGAAACTGGAAGAAGTTGTCGCCGCAATCTCCAAGAAGTGTCTTATCGAGAAACCGGCATTGCGCCCACAGGTCCATGGGGCTTTGGGTTACGGGAAAGCCAGTCAGGATGCGTCTGTACTTCGCAAGCGGCGCCAGGTTGATCAAAGCTTTAGTACGGCGCGCCTTGGGGGATTTTATTGCTGTCGATTCATCCACGGTCAAGAGAGCTCTTGAATGATCCAAGAAGGTGGTGAGGAAGCGTCGGCCTTTCGATGTCGAAAGCGCTTCGACATTCATAATGAATATTTTTAGGCTTTCGGATGGTTCCAGTATTTCAAGCAACTCTTCCTTGTGCTTTTTTGTTGGGGAAGGTGTCCATACAACCAGATCATATTTAACACGATCTGGCATATGGGCTGGTATTTCCAGACGCGCCCAGTTTCTGTAAACGCCCTTGGGCGCCACGACCACGAAAGCATCTATCTCTTTTCGTTCATAGAGAAGAGCGGCATTGTCGATGCAGACCTTACTTTTTCCCGTACCCATCTCCATGAAGTAAGCCCATACTCTCTTGTTCCAAGAAGCTTCGAGAGCGTCTTCTTGGTGCTGGTATGGCGTGGTCTTGAACAGATATTTTATGACGCTTCCCCATTGATCGGTTTGATCACGAGATCTTCCGCCAAGGGCGCCGCCACTAGAATTCTATGTCTTTTCTCAAATCGGGAGCTAACAAGCAAAAGGTTCTTCTGGCGCAAAGCCTCAACCTGTTGCACGGTTAGATTACTCAGACGTTCCCACACTATTCTGAAATCCGATCCGCGTACCGGCGGGCGATCACAGCGGGCGATGGGAATCCAGTTTGAATCTTTAGCGCCATGAACCATGGGACGAGTATATCCCATCAAAAATATATTGCAATGGGAAATCATCTGCTTTATAACTTCAGAGAGAAAGGAGAAAGCGAGTGGCCGGCACCGTCTTCATCACACAAGAGAACCCCAAGGTAGACACTCTCTCGGCGAGAGATTGGGGTCACCTCGATCCTCTTACATCTCCTTTCGACCAGGTTCATTTGAATCCTGGGCGTATCGTTTCCCAGTTGCGGCGCAAGCTTCGTCATTACGGTGATGAGGATTGGCTATTGGCATTGGGAGATCCGGCCATTATAGGCATTGCATTCGCAATAGCTTCGGAATCCAACTCTGGACGTGTCAATCTTCTGAAATGGGATAAGAGAGAGAAGACCTATTATCCTGTTCAGATTACAATACGTGGCGGAATTGGAGAATTTGAAACCTGACGAGGGAGTACGTTGATGAGTGACGTTTGGGAAGAAATTACCGCTGATGCATCGGCCTTTGAGGGATTGACCAAGGAAGCTGGAACAGAACTTTCGGGTTTGATTCGCAGGGCAACTGAAATCAACAAAGAGATTTCCAGCCTAGAGGGTAAGTTGAGCGATAAGAAGAAGACCCGCGACAAGTATCTGTTTGATCTGATACCTAACCAGATGAGAGAGATCGGCCTCGACAAGGTCGAAGTGGATGGCAACACAGTCAGCCTATCTACTTTTGTATCTGGAACGATGCCAAAAGACCCACTGCAAAAGGAAATAGCCTTACAGCATCTGACGGATATCGGTTGTTCTGATTTTATCAAGAACGATGTTGTAATAAGATTTGGTGTGACCCAACACAATGAGGCCAAGTCTCTTCAATCCGAGTTGGATGATAAGGGATTAAACACGACATCCAAGACGTGGGTGGAACCGATGACCTTAAAAAAGTTGATACGTGAACGAGTAGAGAATTCTCAGGAGATCGATCTTGAGATGTTTAACGCGAACCTTGGAACGATAGCAAAGATCAAGAAAGGATCATGAACGATGGCTAAAACAAATGGAGCATTAGAGAAGGCGTTTGCCGAAGACAGTGGGGCTGGGTTTGAGGACGTTACTCAATCTGACGTTCAGATTCCCTTCCTCCGAATCATTCAAGCATTATCTCCTCAGTTGAAGAAAAAGGAGCCGCTTCTTTTCATAGAAGGCGCATCTCAGGGGGATATCTTCAACACGGTCACCAAGCAGTACTGGGTCGGGGATAAAGGCGTGGCTGTCATCCCAGTACATTTCCAACATAAGTTGAATGAATGGGTTCCGAGATCCCAAGGTGGAGGTTTCGTTCGGGAGTTATCGGCCACCTCTGAAGAAGTGCGCAAGGCTGTACGGGACAAGGATGTCGGCATGGAAGTTCTGGAGAACGGCAATGAGTTGGTTCGGACGGCCACGCATTATGTGAAAATCGTGCATGAGGATGGATCTCTGGAAAGCGCGATGCTCGACATGAAGAAGACACAATTGAAAAAGTCCCGTCTTTGGTTGAGCATGATGACGATGCAAAAGCATAACGGTGCGACATTACCCAGCTTTGCTAATATGTATCGTCTGAAGTCAGTCGAGGAAGACAATGACCGAGGATCATGGCATTCATGGTCTATATCTCTCGAAGGGCCGGTTCCATCAATGGAGGTTTACACAGAAGCCAAGGAGATGCATGGCACGATTGGCCGTGGAGAATTGAGGATTGCGCCGCCGCCTCCTGAACAATTGACCGTCAATCCAGATCCTGACGACAGCATCCCATTCTAGAGGAGGTTGAATCCCCCGTGTAATGCGGGGGATTCCTTCGCTATGGGTACGCAAGAGAAGCGCTTTTTTGATCTTTTTAACGGTCATACCGGAGCGCATGGGCAAACATCTATTCTGAACACGCAGCGGCGCGGCAAGCAAGAAGCTGATTATATAATCATCCGCGAGCCGTTGACCGTGGAGCTTGTGCGCGAGCATCTGGACGGCAAGCGTGGCGTAGGAACTATTCCTATCGATGAAACGAACATGTGTTCGTATGGAGCCATCGATATCGATGATTATGATTTAGATCTTGCGGCTCTTTATTCCAAAGTCATTAGACTAAAACTCCCCCTCATTACATGTCGCTCTAAATCAGGCGGCGCTCATTTATACCTGTTCATGTCCGAGAAAATTGCGGCATCGGAGATGCGCGATAAACTGGCGGAATTTGCGGCGGCGCTTGGCTGGGGTACATGCGAGATATTCCCTAAACAAGAAATACTCCTCGCGGATCGGGGGGATGTCGGTAGCTTTATTAACCTACCGTACTTCGGCGAATACACGACACGTTATGCGCTGACTGAAAACAACGGCAGTCTGAGCCTTGATGAGTTTTTAGATAAGGCGGAAGACGCAAAGATATCCTTAAAGGATCTTGCCTCGATCTCTATTGGTGGTGATGCAACAGTTCTCCCGCAAGGACCACCTTGTCTACAGCAGATAACAGAATTGGGTATTCCGGAAGGTGGAAGAAACAACACGCTTTTGAATGTAGGCATCTATTACAAGATGGTCGATTCGGAGAGTTGGAAGGAACTCTTGGAAAAGCATAACCAAGAATATTGCATTCCTTCCCTGCCAGCTAAAGAGATCGTCAAGATTCAAGAACAGTTGGAGAGGAAGGATTATTACTACACATGCAAACAGGAACCCCTGCATTCCCATTGTAACAAAGCGCTTTGCAAGACGAGAAAATACGGTGTCGGCAATGGCGAGACGGCGCCCACACTGAGTGGATTGACTGTTGTGGAATCTGAGCCGCCCGTGTGGTTTCTGGATGTTAATGGTATGCGCTTGGAGTTATCGACCAAGCAGCTACAGATGCAAGTAGAGTTTCAACGTGCGTGCATGGAACAGATATACAAGATGCCGGCAAAGATGAAGGAGGGCGATTGGCGTGATCTGGTAGATGTAATGCTCGACAGCGCGACACGCATTTCGGTCCCAGAGGAGTTAACGCAGAAGGGACAGTTCCTGGAACTACTGGAACAATTCTGTGCGGGAAGATTCCAAGCGCACAGCCCAGAGGAGTTGATTACGGGCAAGCCTTGGACAGAGGACGGCATTACGTATTTCAAACTCGGCGCCCTACAGGAGTTTTTGAAACGCAGTAATTTTTTGGTCTATACACGCGGACAGATAACGGAGCGGCTCAAGGAACTGAACAGTGGCAAGATATCCGACAAGAGGTATTCGTTCATGGATGATCAGGGTAAACAAATAGCTATCCGAGTGTGGTTTGTTCCAGAGATGAAGCGTGGGGATGTGGAACTTCCTGACGTTACTTTCGAGCCAGAGGATGTTCCGTTCTGACTGAAACCACAACATACATGGGACCACCCGGCTGCGGTAAAACGCAAACCGTCTCCAACCTGGTACGAAACTGTATCGAGGACGGAATCCCCCCAGAGCGCATCGCCTGTGTGTCGTTTACCAGGAAAGCCGCAGCGGAAAGCCGGCAACGTGTGTGCAAGGACTGGGGGATAGAGGAAGACATGCTTCCTAATTTCCAAACGCTTCACTCCATAGCGTTTCGGGAAGGAGGGTTTACGACCAGGGATGTTATTCGGTCAAGTGAATTGAAAGAGATAGGGGACCAAATTGGTCTTATATTCGGAAAGAGCAAGAGCAACAGGGCAGAGAGCGATTTTGATCAAGTAGGTTTGGCGGAAGGGGATCAACTTCTCGGCGTTTATTATCTGGCGCGGAATAAAAGGATATCGCTTGAGGAAACTTTTGCAAAACACGCTCACCCTGATATGTCGTGGTCTGTACTCAAGCGTCTCGTAAACGCCTATGAGGATTTCAAGCGCGTCAGACACAAGATAGACTTTACGGACATGATTGAGCAGTTCGTAGAACGCGCAATGCCCTTGGACATTGATGCTCTGTTCGTTGACGAGGCCCAGGATCTCTCCACCCTGCAATGGGAGATGATTAATATCTTACAGAAACAACCCAGAATCGTGGTTTTTGTTGGGGATGACGATCAAGCCATCATGGATTTCCAGGGTGCGGATGTGCAAGCGTTCCAGAATGCATCGCCTAATAAGATAGTTCTGCACCAATCCCACAGAGTACCTCGTTTGATATGGAAAGAAGCGCAGACCATAGTCCGTAGGATCAAGGGCCGCGAACCAAAGGTCTGGTATCCGACAGAGCAAGAAGGTCGTATCCAGTGGCATCAAAACGTATTGGATGTCCCTTTGCATTCCGGCAATTGGACAATCATGGCTCGAACCAACCGCTTGGTATCGGCATATGCCAAGATGCTGCGGGATGAAGGTTTTGTATATAGCCGAAAAGGTCATCCCAGCATTGCGCCCAAGACCTACGATGCGATGATGGATTGGGAGTCATGGACGAGGGGCGAATCCTTGTCGGGACCGCAGATCCGCAATGTTTATTCCTATATGAACAACGCATACGAGAAGGGCTATGGACCACGGTCCAAGAACCTTCAAGCGTTGACTGAGGATGATTTGATCACGATGGATGAAGCCATGGGTACACTGGGCTTGCTGCGCGATAAAGAATTGAGATGGCATGAGGCTTTGGATAAGATTGATCTTGAAACCAAGACATATGTTCTTAACGCTCTCAAGCGCGGTGAAAATGTAAAGCATCCCCGTATAAACCTTAGTACGATCCACGGCATGAAGGGCGGCGAGTGCGACAATGTGTTAGTAGTTCCTGATCTCTCTTATGCGGCGGCTGGAAAGCTAAAGAGAGGAGGGAATGTGGAGCATAGGGTGTTTTATGTCGCGGTCACACGGGCAAAGAAAGAACTCCATGTTATGGCACCTATGACAAATCAGTATTACGACTTATGACAATAGATTCTTTACTGAAGACAATAGGAAATCTTCTCAACGGACCCAGAGCAAAGTCTCATGGTAATTTTGTGGATCTCCATGAGCGTGTGGCGGAACTGTGGACGCCCGTACTTAAAAACGGACCAGTAACCGCTGACAAAGTGGCTTTGTGCATGGCACTTTTGAAAGTCGCCAGGGACGAGGTTGGTGAGTTCAACGAGGACGATTGCATCGATGGCGCGGCCTACATGGCTCTATGGGCATTGCTCGTAGCTCATAGGAACAAGACAAGTGATTGAGGATATCTTTGACGAAACGATTTGGACGCCACCAGACTCTCTTCCAGACCTTTCTTCCGAAAAGCTCATAGCCATAGATGTGGAAACCCGCGACCCAAACCTGAAGACGTTAGGACCGGGTTGGGCGAGGAACGATGGGGAACTGATCGGCATTGCGGTTGCTGCGCAGGGTTGGCATTCCTATCTCCCTATTGGGCATTGGGGTCGTGGCAACATGGCCAAGGATTTGATCGTCCGTTGGATGAAGGATCAACTGAAGCATGGCATGGATGTTGTCTTCCACAATGCGCAGTACGACCTTGGATGGCTTCTGACGGAGGGGATAGAAATAAAAGGCCGCATACTCGATACGATGATCGCGGCGCCGCTACTCGATGAAAACAGGTTCAGCTATTCTCTTAACGCCTTATCTGCCACGTATCTGGGAGAGCGCAAGCAGGAACAAGATCTAAGGCGAGCCGCAGGCCAGCATGGTGTGGATGCCAAGGCAGAGATGTGGAAGCTGCCGGCGGCACGAGTAGCTCTATACGCGGAAACAGATGCACGTCTGACATTCGGATTATGGGATATCCTCCATAAGAAGCTGTTGGATGACGGATGCTCGAAAATATTGGAGATGGAGCTTTCCCTTTTGCCTATCGTATTTGAGATGCGGCGCCGTGGCGTAAGGGTGGATGTGGAAAAAGCTAATGAAGTGAAGGATATTCTCACCAAGAAAGAGAATGTTCTACTCAAAGAAGTTCACGATGAAACCGGGGTTGACCTCGAACCTTGGAACTCAAAGAGTTTACAAGCGGTCTTTGATAAATTGGGTCTGAAATATGAGAAAACATCCAAAACAGAAGCCGCCAAGTTTACCAAGCATTTTCTCAAGACCCATAAGCATCCGGTTGCCAAGAAGATACTTGAGATCAGAGAGTTCAACAAAGCGAATACGACCTTTGTTGATACCATTCTTCACCATCAGCACAATGGCCGTATTCATTGCCAGTTTAACCAGTTGCGCTCAGATGACGGTGGGACTGTGTCTGGACGATTCTCCTCCAGCCATCCTAATTTGCAGCAAGTTCCCGCTCGACACCCTGTGATCAAAGAAATGATCAGGGGTTTATTTCTTCCAGAAGAGGGATGCCAATGGGGGAGTTTCGACTACAGCGCACAGGAACCTCGATGGCTAATGCATTATGCATCCCTGACACCGGCAACAAAGAACAACGAGAAAGTCAAGGAGATCGTCGCTCGCTACCAATCGGACACTCTGGATTTCCACCAGATGGTTGCAGATTTGGCCGATATCGACCGTCCACGGGCCAAGACAATAAACTTAGGCATCATGTATGGAATGGGTCTTAAAAAGCTGGCATCCGTACTGGGAGACATCCCATTTGAAGAAGCCAAGGCGCTAAGGGCGGAATATGATGAAAAAGTGCCGTTTATCGCTGATCTTGCGGCGGCTGTGATGGGCGTAGCATCGCACAGAGCCGTCATACAGACCTTAATGGGCCGTAAATGCAGGTTCCCGATGCGCGAAAAGAACGCTTTCAACACATTTTTCAAACCCATACATGTCGATACTCTCGAGCAGAATTGGCGGGAGATCATGGCGATGCCCTTGGAAGAGCGGCCTACAGAATGGCAGTTTAAGAATCCAACCCTACACAGGGTCGCGTTTACCTATAAATCGCTTAACAGACTGATCCAAGCTTCAAGTGCGGATCAGACCAAGGCCGCCATGAAAGCGTGCGTTGACCACGGACATTGGCCCATGCTTACCGTTCATGATGAGTTATGCTTTTCGATTGAAAGCGATGATCAGGTCAAAGAGATCAAGCATCTGATGGAGAATTGCGTTCCAGGGTTATGCATTCCATCTAGAATTGATGCTGGACTTGGAGCGACGTGGGGATCCGCTAAGTAAGTTGTTGAGGATATCGACTGGCTAAATATTTTTCAGCTTGTGCTAGGGTCACGCCAGTCGCATCGGCTAATCGCTGAGCGTCATAGAAAGATGATGTGGCATCCTCTAGAGTCTCAGTCGCCGTTGGCGGAACCTGTAATCCGATATCTACCGATGGTATCGGTGGTAAGGAAATTCCGGGACCGAGGTTTGAAGGCCGTCCGCCGTATACAGTTTCTTGGCCTTGAACGGCACCGGTGTCCGTCGCCGGCGGCGCAGCTTCTACAGCCTCAGCCTGATCGAATTGATCGCCTATATACCCTGTAAAGCTAAAGTCACTCAAGCCAAGGGGGTCTCGGCTGAACCCCATTTCCTGGCTAACGTCTCCCGCCACCTCCCCCAGTGTTGTACCCAAAGCTTGTTCCGCAAGTCCCATAAGCCCAAGCGATGGTTGTTCGGGATTAGTCAATCCATACGCTAGGGTCATTGCCGTTGCGGGTAATGATAAAGCGGGACTTAGCATACCAAGCCCTGTCGTGCCTAAACCCAGAACAGCCGTTCCAAGAGGAGATTCGGGATCACCGATGGGACCGATGTCTGGGTTTCCGGTAAAGGTGGCGTTAAATTGGCTCAGGGACATTGCATCAATATCCGACTTTGAATACTCCTTCCCTGTTGAATTATCAATATATCCCAAGGTTTTATTACCGAGAGCGTCTGTCTCACCTATGGAGGCGGATAAATTGGCTTTGGAAGTGGCCCCGGGTGCCATTCCTGTCGCTGCGAGTGAGCTACGAAGAGATGCAAGGGCTTTACTCAAAGAATAGTCGAGAGATTTTGGGTTTTTTTGCATTTGTGTCGTAACTTCAGCTTCAGCATCTGCCACCGCCTGCGCCAATGCAGCGTTATGAGCAGTTACTGCCGCTGTTTGTGCGTCTGTCGCTGGATCACCAAGGCCGAACTTGCCGTGACCTCCAGCACCTGCCGCAGCCGCAGCAGCAGCACCTGACGGACTTGAATGACCCGGCGCTCCCGATCCAGCCCAAAAACTAGCAATCCCACCAGGACCGCGATACTGGCCGCCGGTTGGCGTTACGCCGCCACCTTGCGCTCTGAGAGTGGAAGCTTCTTCAGGGGTAATGTAGGCAAGCATGTGCTGCTGTCCGCCAAGAACCGGATTCTTGGGCAATGAGGCTATGCCGCCCTCTTGGAAAGGTTGCCTGGCACTTATTTCCGTGCCTTCGTATCGTCTTTGACCGCCAGGACCGAACGGTACTCTATCGGCTGGTGTTTCCGTAACGGCAAAGGAACCTAATTCCCTCCCTACCTCATTCGCCTTTTCCAGTATTGAATTTATACCGCGTATGGCCGAAGGCTGGGATAACCAATAATCTGTATCCCCACCCGTATATTTTAATAATGATTTATCGTCATTTGTTTTGGTTTTGACTATTTCCTGTCTCACAAACCCATCATCATCAAACTGCTCCTCCCCATCTATGGTAAGAGGTTCAGTCATCGGTATGGCAGAAAGATCCTCCGTGTGGGCATGTATTAAGCGCACCCACATTTCTTCATTCAAATTGTCAGAAAATCTATCTCCATATTCGCTGGGAAACTGAGGAAGTTTAAAATCAGGGTCTGCTTGACGAATTCTTCCAAGACCAGCGTGCATCCATTCGTGTGTCGGCGTTCCTTCCACAATAACCTGTGGGCCAAACTCTTCATCGAAGGTTTCTGCCGCAGTTATCACACTTCCGCCTGGATCATCTAATAGCTCCGGTCTATCCGATCTCCTAATTAAATATTTTTTACCAGGAGAAAGGTTTTCGTAAGCGTGTTCTGGAGGTGTGTAGCTCCCTCGAAAGCTCATGTTTCTCATATCTGCCGTGGCTGTCTTTTCGAGTGTCGCGTCCCTTCCTATTAACGCTAGAGGGTTCTGCCTGTTTGGAAACCTTCCAGCTTCGCGCATCATATATTCTGCGTCAGTCACTGGAACAGGTTCGCCGTCCACCGTCCTAGGTCGACCAGGATTCAACAAAGGATCTCTTTCGCCACCCGGCAGCACAGAGCGCTCCAAGAGCTCTGACGTAGCTAGATACTTCTCATCTGGCCACTCCTCCCCAGGAGGTGGTCTTCCCGCCAACACTTCGTCTTCAAGATATTGCTGCCTGTTTATTGCAGATCGTTCTGCCTGAGAATTATCCGGCTTGGGAGGATTTGGCAAAAGGACTGGCGCCATAAAATCCGGGGTTTTTGTGTTGGATTGGGCCAGAACTTCTGAGACTGTCACATCAGCCACCGGCCATCTCCCCTTGGCAGCAGTCGCCGTCAGCTACGCATTTGCAATCGGCGCACTGGTAATGTCCGTGAACAAAGACCTTGGGCTTTGCGCAACCGCACTTAGGACAAGGCATCCCAGCTTCGTCCGTCAAATCGTTTGGCTTGTTTTCTGTTTCCTTGTCCAACATAACTGCAATGCACCCATCCAGAGTTTGGTTGGCCTTCCTTGTAGAATTCTAAAATAAGCTGGTCATAAAGAAGATTATCCATGATCCACCGTGCAAGGTCCATGTTGGCTACACCAGGAACCTCGAAATCCACTGCCTGTCCCGTGGTATGTTGCGACCTATCAGAGGATCCCAGTTCCCGGTTCAGTGCCAGGCACCGATAGCCGCTGGATGGCGTTATAGGTATCTCGTAATGGCGCCGCACAGGCTCAAGGATGCTCGTACAGATAACCTTCAGGTTTTGTATGCTCTCCTTGTCTGGTTCATTCTTTATTCTCTTGCGATCCGCCACCTGAGATTTGGTCAATTCCCATAGTGAGAAATGCTCAGATAGCTTCATTGAGGAGTTAGACCCATTATTTGCCGGCGTACCCTTTCTCTTTCTACGGCAGATGCTGTGTTTATATTTGAAGGTCCAGCCTTTGCCCAATCCTCATAAGAGACAGGAATTTCCCTGGCCCTACGTAGTCCTAGAACATCTCTTCTGGCTTCTCGTTGCGTGTCTTCTCTTTCTGGAATTTGCCTACTCTGAGATATAATTTGCTTTTCAGTTTCTTCTTCCATTTCACCGAAGATTCCACTTCCTGCCACAATAGCTGACTCCGTAGCTAGAAGTGAGCCTATCCTGTTTATAGCGTAGCTTGTTTCACCAGCCTGCCTAGATGCTGCAAGGGATGGTAAATCAGCACCCGCAGCAATGGCTTTTTCATATTCTCGCGCTCTCATTCTAGGAGATGTTAATAGTTTAAGAATGCCTCTATTCCGTAATGCCCTGGATAATAAAATAACGCCACCCGCAGTTCCGGCAGCGGCTACCCATTGTCCAGAAGCAATCATACTTACCATGGCTACAGCGGCAGGGGCGGCAGCGATTCCACCAAACCCCTTAATGGCAACATCTGAAACATCAATGGCATCATCAGCCAGACGCGTTAAAGATTTAACCACATCTACACCAAGAATGGTGTTTAATGCGCCATTTTTATTCTGTACCATAATAGTATCTTTGAGGGCTTTACCCCACGCACCGCTCTGCATTGTTGTCTCATTCAGTGGAGTCTTCCCAAAAGAATTATATATTAGATTGTTGACTACCATGTCTTTCACGCCGCCAACTTTTTCTAACTCCGCATCTCCCACAACATTGGCTAATTTTTTATAGGAAGCTGGATTGCTCAAAAGTTTTGGAATGAGATCAGAGGGATTAGTTATAGTTCCTTTTTGAATTGCGTTTAAAACAGCATCGCCAGATTCTGAAACAGCCCTGTCAGAAATCTCTCTCAACCCTTGTATTCGGGCTTTCAGTGGTTGATTGACCATTGTTGGAATGGCATCGAATAACTGCTTTTTAGTTGCATCGTCAGCTAAACCAATAAGTCGGAAAGCATCCATGGCTTCTCTCATGCTGGGCGCAGTTTCTGCACCAAACAGCGTGTTCTGCATATCGTCTCCCAGCGCTTTGAATCTTGTCGCAAATTGGCCTGGGCTGAACTCACCTATATTATCCAGAGATTCCCTTCTAGTGTTGTCCAACCATTCTTTAGCGACAGAATTACGTACAGATTCCCTGATTAGTTTGGGATCTGTACCAGCGCGGGACAGATAGATAAAATTATCCAACTCTTTAAGGTAAGCATCTTTCTCTAGAACCTTGAACACATCATCCGCCGGCAACTCATCAATCCATGGTGAGATTTTAGGAAGAATTCCTTTAAACCCAGACTCCTCGATAAGATTTGAAGCCTGCCTGAACTGGTTACCGTCCACTAAACCCCTGACTCGTTCAATGGCCTCAGTGGCCCCTGGTTGTACTATTCTTTGGGATAATGTCGAATTGGGGGTGATAGCATCAAGATACATTTTTAATTTTGGAACATTACCTTCCTCAACCAGAACTCTTAAAATATCCCTATTGCTGTTAAATAATTTATCTTTGGTTTTTTTCATTATGGTATTTACAGCAACATTATTGAATTGTTCTTGCCCCTCTCCAAACAATTTATTGGCTGCTCTCCACTGTGCCAAGCCTTGGCGCAGAGCTTCTTTCTCTCCAGGGACAAGTGCTTGTGTGTAATGCTGCCCCCCTATTTTTTTACCAGCGGCATCCACGGCACCTTTTGGATGTCTTAAAACTTTGAACCCTCTCGCCAAATCTAGAGAAAGTTTACTAAACTCCCCATCTAATATCCCATCTATAGCCTTTATTATTTTTCCGATTCCAGCTTGGGCGGAATTAGCAACAAGATCAGGATCTCCTTTGGAAAGACGTAGCGTGGCCTTCAATTGCTGTAATTGACCTATAGGCAATTCCCCCAATTCCTCCAATTTATTGAACAAAGTACCCTTGTATTCTCCAAACGGATTTTCCTTTTTGAGACTCTCAATCACTTTTTTAATGGGTTGAATGGAAAAAACGCCATCTGGACCCATGGTTTTAGTGGCTATGTCATATAGATTATTGGATTCTTTCCTGAATAAAGTGGAAACAAGTTGAAGTGCCTCAGAATATTCTCCCGGAAGCCTTTCGGATGCCACAAATTTAGCTTCATAACGAGCGAGTTCTGTTTTAACAATATCATCAAGATGTTGCTTGGTGATTTTAAAGGCTTGCTCTGGGTCTGCCAGTTTTTGACCTATCAAATTAGCAATGAAGTGATCGTTCTCATATAATAATTTTACCGCGTCTTGTTGAGAAACAATTCCGTCATCCACATCCTTTAAAAGTTTTGTTATGAATTTAACATTATCTTCTCCCACTCTGGGATTCGGCATAATCTTTTCATTTACCGCAAGCGCACGGGCCGCTAGAGCTTTGCCAGCCGCCGCTTGCACGCTGGGTCTAGCTCCGGCTGCTATCAGTTGTTTAAATCTGGATCTCGCTTCTTCAGTGGCTAAACGACGAGCTTTCTTTCTAGTCATTCCAGTTGCGACAAGCTGTTCTATTCTCTGAGAGGAAACTTGTGGTCCCGGTCCTTTGAGCAATCTCCCAATGCCTTTTGCAACCAGTCGGCCACCACCCTCGAAGAAAGCATTAAGCACACCCTCAGTGGCGATCATTCCGGCAACCTCGCCAGCCGATTGACGATTTAATCCCTGCGCCCATTCAACCCCTTCATCAGCAGCCTTTGCCAAAGCTGCTGCACCACCTACAATGGCCATTCCGGGGATAAACCCGACTCCTGTTGCGGCTATGCTGGCACCAATTGCAGCTATAACTGACGGACCAGATTCTCCTCCAACATCTATAATGTCTTGCCATGTAAATCCGGGCTCATCTAGATAAATCGATCCAGAATCGGCCAGATTATATCTCTCTCGTATTTCAGGAGCGACTTTAGACTGATCAATAACAAATGTATCTTCTTCAACTCTGCGGCTACTGCCTTCGCCAAGAAGTTTATTTAAAAGATTTTGTTTTTCTTCATCATTATCCATACGAGCCAATTGATACCGTAGCCATGTATCCGTAACTTCGCCTTCGGGATCTTCTACAACAGGCTCATCGACCTTCACCTCTTCTGTCACTACACTATAATCAAAAGGCTCATCGGTATCTGAAGGGGATAACTTCCTGAGACGATCAAGCTCTTCCTCTGTAGGCGTATCACCAGCAATTTTAACTGGAATAACCCCTTCCGGAGTATTGATGTTAATAACACCCATTGTGTAATATACCTTTTGTCACGTAGTCAGATCATATTTAAAGAAGTCTTTGCCTTTTCTTTTTTCTATTTGCTTTTTAGACTCTTCTACTTTGGATATGTCGGCTGGAGCTAAATCCGCAGATCTACCAAATCTAGTAGCTATTCTCATAGCTTCGTTATCTACTTTTATAACTGCTCTGTCGATACTGTCATTGAGTTCGTCTAGAGCCTTGTAAATAACACTGGGATTCGTAGCCATAATGGCTGCGTTAAATCCTGTTACCGTATACATGGTCTGCCCAGTATCTCGATTGATATCTACATCAACCGAAAACCCAAGAGTTCTTGCAACTCTGGCACGGTCGGCATCGGATATGGTTTTTCCGCTTTCCCCAAGAAGAATTGGAGCTATTTCCGCTAATATAAGACGGGCTTCAATTTCAAAGTGTCTTGTTTGACTAAGATCCCCCCCAATTAACGCTCTTCCAAAACGGGCCAATTCTCCTTCGCCGCCGCCGAAACCTACTAGCGCGTCGCCAATTCTCTCTTTAAATCCCCCTATGCCAGTAAGCCTTTTTAAATCATCTCTATTGGCCAGTTTCAATATCCGATCAGATAAACTGGTAAGAGGCGCTCTACGTGAACTCCAAGCGTGATAGACAGAATTCCAATTTCCAGGCGTTAATATATCTTCGGGCATTAATCCGCTACGAATTCCAGCGATATCGGCAGGAATAAAGGAAATAGTTGTTCCTTCGTCTCGGCCAAAAGCAAAGATTTTAAGCTCTTTGGGCGTACCGCCAAGTTCATTTAGCTGTTTTAATGTCAACTCACCAGGTTCTCCGCTAAGATCATCGAGTGATACGGTAGCTGGTTTTACTTCAACAATTGGCACACCTGCACTTTGTAGCCTTCGTGCTTCCATGTCAGTTAAAGCAGGCCAAGACATAAGTTTCGGAACAACGAAAGACCCTTCTTCAGCATTTGGATCCATGACTTTGTTATCAACAAGAGATGGTTTTATCGTTATGTAGTTCTTTCTTGTCCTGTTTTCCTTGTCTATTTCTGCCTGTTGCGCTCTCTGCTCTTTCAGAATGCCTATTTTTGCTCCCCGTTGCTCTGCTTCAATACCACGTATGAGCGTCCGTTGATCACCTTCCCTAGAGAGTTTTGTCTCAATAGCCAGTTTGGCAATGGTCATTTCCCGTTCGCGCTCTTTTTCTTTCTGCGCTGCTTTAAAGTTCATCATTGCCGGCAATGCTTGTTGGATGCCTTGCCCCACATTGACCCAAGCATTTCGATCTTTTCCAGCAGCTATGGATGCTCCTAACATCAAGAGAAGAAGACCTTCCATTTGTGGATCGTCTTTTGTCCTCGGCAAGAGAACATCTATCTCTTCTGCCATTTTTTTAGCATCAAATGATTCACCTCTTGCCGCCGTTAAAGCGTCACGGAAAACATCATCAACAGTTTGATTAACAACAGTTGCTGGAATATTGGGATTATCTGGAGATTCCCCAGTTGATGACACCCATTCTTTAAGTGAGACTAGAGATTTTTCCCTTTCTTGTATTTCATACGCTACTCGTGCTGCTTTCATATTCGCTTGAGAACTGCCCCTCGGAGCATACTGCTCCTCGCCGCCTGGTCTACCAACAAGCGCCGCGTCTTCTCCAAGGCCCATTGTGCCAACGTCAATGTCTGCATCCGTGAGATCTGCGGGGAGTTCTTCTTTGTCTGGTGATATTATTTCTTCTGCGGGTTGGGCGGCTGGTGCTTCATCCTTGGAAAGAAGGTCAGGGGTAGGTTGGTGAAAATTCTCATCTTCATAATCGTAGAGGATATTATCGGGAACTTGATCCAGTGTTTGTGGGAAGACAGCAATTCCTTCCGGGTCATAATAAATTCCGCGTTCTAAAACAGATGCCTTACTAACTTGGTCTGCGGGTATTATCCCCACTCCCTCCTCAGTATCAAAAGCTGCTGGAGCAACGGCGGGCTCTATTTCCTCTTCTGCAAGAAGTTGCTCTGACAAAAGCTCTGGTCTGTTTGGATCGGGACCAGATAGCGGTGGTCCTGCTTCTTCAGCGGCTTGAATTATTCCCACTCCCGGATCTTGAGCTAAGATCGCATTTCTCTCGGCTTCAGACGGCATTGTTTGGTCGTCAGAAGATATAACACGTGGGGCTTCCGCCACTTGTATGCGCGGCTTAGGAATTGGTAAACCGCGTTCCTTTGCTGCATTAGCAACATCAGCATAAATCGGATTGTTGGGATCTAATCTCTGTAATAACGTAATAACTTCCTCATTCGACGTATGAAGCCCCCCTGGTGTTTCATACATTTCGTCTGGTTTAATTGAAAGAGCATATTGAACTTGCCTTCTAAGATCATTAGCCCCTCCCTCACGAAACTTGGCTATTCCACCATCGGCCATGGACAGTGTAGGACCGCCTTGCGGATTAATGGCATCGTTCGCAACTGCATCTACCAAGGGCTGGGAGGATGCAAGAATGCCCATAGGCTGCATGTTGGCCATAGGATTGCCCGCGCCAACCATCCCGCCACCCTGGAACAATTTCCGGTTAGCAAGGACCGACCTTAGAGGACGATTATGCAGTGATCTGCGCATCATGGATTCCCGCCAGTACTAAATATGTCGCCAAATGGATTACCCAGAGCTCTCTGTAGGCCGAGGGCTCCGACCCCTGCGCCTATGGCTTGCGAGAGA
>Ga0209128_1000223_pt1 | contig 40331 bp, 50 predicted proteins | sample ETNvirnome_6_100_FD_184072 | JGI IMG/M metagenome (GOLD analysis project Ga0209128, IMG submission 184072) | Marine viral communities from the Pacific Ocean - ETNP_6_100 (SPAdes) (version 2) | ecosystem: Environmental > Aquatic > Marine > Oceanic | place: Pacific Ocean | collected 2013-06-19
ATGTGGTATCCGGTCCGATACCGCTGCCCGAAGATCCGTTCTAATGGCTCGTGCCCCTGCACGAACTGTTCTTGCGCGGTTAGCCACCTACGGGCTGTCTCCGTCGACAATCGCAACGATTTTCGACATCGAAGTAGATAAGGTTCGTAAAGCAGTCGACGAAGTTCCCGTAGATTCGGTAGTACGGGACGACGAGGACCTTCGTGTAGGGGTACGTCGCGTCGCGTGGCGTGTCATTGAAGAAACCATGCTGATGCTCGACGAAGGTTCACCACAGGTCAAGCAGAAGATGATCACCAACTTGTTTACAAAAATGATGACAATGCTTGGTGAAGAATCGTCTGAGGACCTGTCTGTGCTGCGAACCGACATTCAATCTATGCTCAGCGAAATGGCGATCATGGATGAAACACCTGAAGTGCCGCAGCCTGAACCGGAGCAAGACGGGCCGGGATGAACTTCGACCCGTTTGTTTCCCGGTTGTCGATACGGACGAAGCAGCAAACCGTTGAGGTGCTGAAACCCAACTGGGCGCAATCCCAAGTGCTGGATGCTGTCAACACCCAGTACAGCCAACGCAAACCGGTTCGAGTCATTGTGCTCAAAGCCCGGCAGTTGGGGATTTCAACGATTTCAGAGGCACTCATGTTTGCATGGGTGGTGTTGCACGAACACACGTACGGGTTGGTGATCGCCCACGAAATCGACGCATCCGAATATTTGCTCAACATGACCAAGTTGTATTGGGAAACATTCCCATTCAAAGACTTGTACACAACAAAGTACGTGTCTCGTAAAGAACTGGCGTGGGAAGAAACCGGTTCCAGTATTCGTATAGCGACAGCGAAAAACATGCGTGCCGGTCGTTCCCGCACCATCAACGCCATGCACGGCTCCGAAATAGCGTTCTGGGATCGGCCAGACGAAATGATGCTCGGGTTGCGGCAAACGATTCCCAACATGTCGCAGTCGATGATTATTCTCGAATCAACCGCCAACGGTGTCGGCAACTGGTTTTACGACACATGGCAGAACGCCGTCTCTGGAGACAACGACTACCAGCCACTGTTCTTCCCGTGGTGGGAACACCCCGAATACACAGCGTCAGCAGCAAACCTGAAGCAAGAAACGCTGTCGTCTCTCAACGAAGACGAACGGGTTCTGAAACGGGTCGGCGTAGACGACGACCATTTGGTGTGGCGACGCTGGGCGATCCGCAACCTCGCCGACTCCAACATTGAACGATTCATGCAGGAATACCCGTCGACCCCGGAAGAAGCCTTTATAGCGTCCGGCACCAACGTGTTCCCTGTCGAAAACTTGAAAATGGTGTACGAACCCAAAAACGGTGTCAAAGGGTTTCTGCAACGACGCGGCAACTACGTCGAGTTCATACCGGACAGGTCTGGTTCTCTCACCATTTTCCGCAAACCGTCATCTGACACGTCGTGGGGAAAATACTTTGTGGGCGCCGACCCCACCCACACCACAATGGGAGACAACGCGTGCGCTCAAGTAATAAACCGGCGCACATACGAACAGGTCGCAATATGGAACGGCAAAATCGACCCGATGACGTTCGCTGAAGAACTCGCCAAACTTGGTGCCTTCTACAACCACGCAACAATCTCGACTGAAGTGGAAGGACCCGGGTACGCAACCATCGGTCGACTCGTCGAAATCGACTACCCCCATATTTGGCGCAACCGGTGGGCCGACAAGTCTCCCGGCAAAATCTCTGAGACAATGGGTTGGTCAACAACGTGGAAGCGTAAAGAATGGGCGATTGGTTGGTTGATCAAACTGATAGCCGACCGCGACATGACAATCCACGACGCGAAAACGTATGACGAGATGCGTACGTACGTCACTCTCCCCAATGGCGGCTACGGCCCCGCAGACGGCTCTGGGCGGTCTTTCGACGACTGTGTGATGGCGATGGCCATAGCGTGCATCTGCGCCTCTACAGAGGGTCCTGTGTCGGGCTACGAGGGACCTATGGGCAGCGACGAACCCGGCGATTCGTTGCCGATCACCCCTGCTTGGGAGCAATGGGAAGAACAGGTGACAGCATGAAACGCAGCAGGCTGACACGTAAAACACCGCTACGGCGCGTATCGAAGAAACGATCGTTGCAAAAAAGGAAGCGATCCGAGTTTGTCAAGTGGGAACTTGCCAAACGGCCGTGGTGCGAATCTGGAGACGCTATACGGCTACACAGAATGCAGACATTCGGATTCGAGTACGGTAAACGACTCGACACCGGATCGTACGCCTGTTCGAGACGGTCCACGGAACTGCATGAACCGTTGACACGGGCACGCGGCGGCGACATTTTAGACCCGCACAACACGGTCGCGATCTGCCGCAACTGCCATAACTGGATACACGACCATCCCGAATCAGCGACACGGCTCGGATTGCTAAGATCACAACATGAGCAGGGTCACTAAACTTCTCGTAGCGGTCACCGGGCTCCTTGTAGCGGTCGGCACGCTGGTCGGCACGATCAGCATGACGATCGGCAGGGGACCGGAACCGTCGGGTGGGGTCACGATTGTCTTGAACAGCCCCGAAGCGTACGAAGATTTCCTTTCCAACCATCCAGCAGGCTGAACATGGCTGACCTCTACCAGCAGGCGATCTGGGAAGCCGACAAACTTCGCAGGATCGAATGGCTAAGACGGATGGGCTGGGACCAGTCCGCCATAGACAAGATGTTCGGCATCCACCGGACCGAAGGGGCGACCATCTCAGACCTACGGCCTTTCAGCCAGTCCGGCCGTTCGTCCGCTCCACGGCGGATTGGGAAACCCACAAAACCGGGGATCGAATCGCTAAAGGACCCGTACCGGTGGAACAACTACGGCCAATGGGACCTTGAAGGTAAATGGGCGCCCAAGCCGCCTCATGGTTCCGGCATGAGTTATCCGGGGCAACCGGGCGTTCCGACCCCGCCTCCGGGGATTCAGGCGCAGATGGATCTCGCCCGGAGTCTCGGACAAGAGGTACCTCCGTACGAACCCCCACCTCTCTCCGCTGCCCAGCAGCGGCTGACATCAAGAGTCGGACCGGGGGGCATAGACCCCCGATCGACCCATCCGCTCGCAGGCGAGTTCGGCTACGGCAGGACCATCGACCCGAACGCGGTCGACCCGCCAGCCACTAGGAGGCAGCAGAGACGGTTCGTCAAAGGTAAGGGAGGGTCGAAAGGGTATGGCCCGTCATACGCCGCGGGTGAAACCGTGTCAGCCGGTAAGACGATGGGGAGGATACAGGGTCCAGAGAGCATCTACCATCAGTTGAAGGACATGCCGGGCGACAAGTTAGGGCGAAAGCCATCACCGGAGATGGCGAAGATGATGATTCAATGGGAGAACATGGTGAAAGGCCCGAAGACTCAACTAGCCGGACAGTTGACGAAGTTCGTGTCGAAGTGGGGTATGGCCGGGATCAAGTTGATGGCGAAACTACCCAAATAACATGAGTTTGAAGAGCGTCCCAACGGGTAAGCCGGAACCCCTCACCCGTCAGGTGTATTCGCACCTCATCCGGCTGTGGGAGCAGGCACTAGGCGCCAGTACGGGCTTCGACGAGGTTTATGTCCCGACTCGCGCCGAACTGGCGAAGGGGAAACTGCCCTACATGGTTTCCGACAGCGGGTACCTCCCATCGCCCGGGCGAAGCGTTCACGTCGGTGGGGCCACTGAGGGGGGCAGCCTCACGCTGGGTCAGGTTCTCGACGATGTGAACGCCAAGGGGAATAAGAGCGGTTTGGGTCGACAGTTTATGGCGATGGTCCGACCATTCTATAAACCAAATAGATGGGACACTACGCATGCGACACCCCCACGCCCGCCAGTTGTTGCCCGGACCGGCATCACCACCGCTTTCCCGTGGTGGCCGGATGGGTGGGTTGTCCCCGACCCGCCACCGGGAGACCCGGTTTGGCAGAAGTACCACGGGACCTCGTCTCCCGGGTTCACCGATGAGATAGTTCGTCAGGCGAAAGGGGCCGATCCGAAACCCGGCAGGATCGCAGGCCAGTTGGAGTTCATAAAGGGTGGGCGCAAGGGGAGTCCGCCCGCATCGTGGGCACCCGGTTGGGGTCAACCTATCCCGTACGAACCACCCCCTGTGGACCCGTTCGGATTCGATACCAGCACCGCCGACAAACTTCGTAAAGCGGAAATGTTCTCCCAATGGGAGAACATGGTGAAAGGCCCGAAGACTCAACTGGCCAGTCAGTTGACGAAGTTCGTGTCAAAGTGGGGAAAACCCGCGCTCAAGTTGATAGCGAAACTACCCAAATAGATGGCTTCCGCACCACCCCCCCGAAACTGGAACCACGCCTTTATGGTAGGTAACCAGCCGTCGTTCCCGGCTTCGCTTAGTTGGAGCACCGGTGGACGGGAGCACGAGAAGCGGCTGTTTGCCGAAGCGACAGCCGATGCCAAAAAGGCGTGGGACTCGTTGTTCTCCAAGTCGGAACAAAAACAGATCGCTAAGAAATCTTTTGAAGCGATGCGTAACCCGCAGCAGTTGGCAATGTTCACCCCTGCCGAACAACTCCGCGCCATCGTGCCCGGCGACGCCGAAGCAGCCAGACGGGCCGGGTTGCTTCGCGCTGACGAGAAGATGTGGGACGACAAGTTGTTCGCATCCAAACATGCGGATTGGCGGAGTCCTTCGGGTTCCATTTACCCGGGGGTCGACCGCCGAGGTTCTCATTGGCGGTCACTGTACGACGACATCGCAAAGTCAGGTGTGGAGAAACCCGTCTGGGTGGGTCACCCGCCCCTTTCGCCTGGTCCGCCGATGATCATCGAAGGGCACCACCGCATAGCCTCCGCCGCGGACATCAACCCCAAGATGGAAGTCCCAGTTCGCCACTACGAACGCAACTGGCTGAACGCGTCGTCACCCAAGTTGAACGACATGAAACGGTTCGCGCCGAACCAGAAGATAGCGAAACAGTTGGTGGACTTCGGCACGAAGTGGGGTCGGCAAGCCCTGTACGCCATGATGAAAGCACCGAAGTAAACTCGACGGCATGGAAGGATTATGAAATGAACAGTCCAGAGGTTGTAGAAGACCCGCAAAAAAACAAGGCCCGGGTTGTAGGTCACGACCTTGCTGAACATGACCCGCTGTTGGAGCACCGGCCGCACGAATGCGGGATGTGTGGTGACACTTGGTGCAAGTGTGAGGAACTACACTACCGCTGATGCCCGTTTACTTGTACCGGTGCCGTGCCTGTCAGGTCCACGGCGAAAAGTTTCAGCACCACAACGACGACCCGATGTTGGATTGCCCCGATTGTGGTAAACCGATGTTGCGCCGCGTCTACTCGTTCAAACCGGCGAAAGTCATGCACGAACATTTCAACCACACAGTCGGCAAAGTCATTTCTGACAAGAAACAGTTCGCTGCGGAACTATCCCGCAAGTCTGCTGAGATGACGGAACGCACAGGCGCTCCGCACAACTATGTGCCTGTCGATTTGTCCGACAAGGAATCGCTTAGAGTAAGCGACGAGGGTATGGATAGTACGCTGAGGCGGCAAACCGAAACCGGTCAACGAGAAGTGAAGCAGTGGCTGTAGCCGAACGAGTAGATCACGCACAGGGTGAAGACCATGTGGTAGCAGGCCGTATCAACGGTTTGTATGGCAACGCCAAAACGGAAATGAACCGTCGCCACGACAGGTGGCGTAAAGCGTACCGGTTGGTTCACAACCGCGGTTGGTCCAACTCGCGTGATGCGTGGATGCCCTCCCCGACAGCATCCGAGATTTACCCGATTGTGTCAGCCCTTGTTGGTTGGATGACTGATCAGCGAGTCAAGTTTCAGGCTGTCCCGTCGGCAGACCCACATTCGCAGTACGCCAACTTTCAGCAGAAACTCGCACAAGACCTCGAAACTGTGCTTGACTCACTTTGGGTCAACCACAACTTCGAAGGTGAAGTAGAGAAAGTTCTGTTCGACGCGTTTATTTACGGCACAGGGTTTTTCAAATGCGTCTACGACCCCGGTGCCGACGGCGGGGCGGGCAATGCGTTGATGCGCCGATGCGACCCGTTCTCACTGTTTATCGACCCGTCGGCGACTTCGCTACACGACGCCAACTACATCATTGAAGCGCGGGAACTGTCGATCACCGAGTTTGAACGCCGGTTCCCCGGACGCGGCGACGTGATCGAAGCAGACATGGGTGCAGGGTTTTCTTTGCCGCATCGTGAAAACAATGAAACTGGTGGCAAAGCCCCGATGGCGAACCTTGCAGCCCATTCCGGCGGGTCGGGGACTGTTCCTCCGATTTACGGCAAACCGGGTCAAAACGGACGGGTTTCGGATTCGGCGTACTACGACGGTTCGATCACTGTGTTCGAAGCGTGGATCAAAGAAAACACGTTGTACACACCGGCTGAGGGAGACGAGGAGGACGAACCGTTCAACGTCTCCGAATGGCGTGTCATCATCACCACCGGTTCGCATGTGTTGGTCAACGAACGTGCAATGGACATGTGGCAGCACGGCAACCATCCGTACGTCCGGTACGTCAACCACGACATTGGAGACATGTGGGGGATCGCGTTGGTGGATCATCTCGCTGATCCACAAATGGCTATCAACCGTTTGTTGGCTGCGTTGCAGCAGCACGCCGAACTCGTATCCAACCCTATTTTCTTGGAGGATTCCCGGTCGGGTATTCCTAGAACAAAGATTGTCAACCGTCCCGGTCAACGCATCACGAAGGGTGCAGGGTCGGAAGCGGGTTGGCTTACGCCGCCTCAAATGCCGAACGATGTGCAGGAACTCGTCCAGTTTTACATCAACGAAATGGAAAGAATCAGTGGTCTATCAGGAGTGGTACGGGGGTTTTCGCCGACGGGACGAAACTCGCAGGGTGTCATCGACTCGGTGGCTGAGTCCGCATTTGTGCGGATACGGCTGGCGTTGCGAAACCTTGAAAGAAGTTTGTCGAAGGCGGGGAGCCTGTTGGCGAACCTTGTCGTGGAAAACTATTCGCTACCCCGTGTCATGTCGATTGTGGGACCCGACGGTGAACGGTCGATGCTGGCTTTGCGGGCACGACATTTCTTCGTCCCCAACGACCAAGGCGCAGACCCGATGAGATTCTCGTTGTATGTGCGTGCAGGGTCGGCGATGCCGATTTCCCGTGCGGCACGTATCGCCGAAGCAGAAACCTTGTTCGCTATGGGTGCTTTGGACGCCCAAGCGGTGCTCGAAGCCCACGATTACCCGAACCGCGAACAGATTCTGCAACGAGTCAACGCCGGTGGTGTGCTAGGAATAGGCGGCGAGGGGAAACCCAACCCGAACATGGCTTCCAACTCGAATATGGGTTCCCGTAATAGACAACGGTGACGAAAAGAGTGTAAGGTAACCACATGGCCGAGAAGTTCACGTCCAATAACGTCCCAACTCCGAGAGGCTGGAAAGGCCCGTCGGAGAAGGGTTCAGTGGTACGACAACTCGACGGTAGGCTTTCTGCGAACAAGGCAGAAGGCGACGACGAAAATCAGAACCAGCGCAGAAACGCGTTGGATCTCTAACCAAGGAGCATCAGATGCCCGGTCCCGCTTCCACTTCGGGGAAGAACATCAAGGTTCACAAGTTGGGTCAGACTGCTGGCCGCGACTACGGAGCCAACGTGTCTTCCAAGAAGTCACAGTCGCCACGCGATCTGTCAGCAAAGAAGTAACTCATGGCTGGTGGCACCCGCCAGAACAACACGATGTCGGAGGGGTTGCATCAACTCCTGTCTTCGCTCGCCCAACTAAAGGCAGCGCCTGACGCCGACCTCGAGTATCTGTCGGCCATTGAGTCCGCCATTTTGCAGAAGTTGAAGGAGCCTCTACAGCAGGCAGCGCAGGCTCTGGCACAGGCTGGTGGTGTTGTTCCTCCGGGGATGGCCGGGCAGATGGGTGCCGCAGCACAGGGCGGCATGGGTCAATCACCGCCTCAGCAGGCTCAGGGTGGGGGGATGCCCAACCCTGATGAACTACGGAGATTGGTGGCATCCAGAGGTCTCAGATAATCTGATTATCAGATTCGATCGGCGGAGATGAGGTAAATGGCAGAAGAAGAACTTTCTCAGGAACAGGTAGACGATTCCCTAGCAGAACAGGGGTTCGTTGCTGAAGTTGGGTCGGACCGTTGGGTGTCGGATCTTGAATCACAGTTCGCGACCGACGATGACGAGCCTGTAGAGGCTGAAGAAGTCGCTGAAGAAGTCGCCGTCGGGGGCGGCGATTCCCAAGCCGCCGATGGGGATACCCCAGCCTCCGACGGCGACGCTCCCGATTACGTCCAGTTGGGGGATGTGCGTGTCCCGCAGGACGAGGCGGAGCGTGTTGCCCGGTTCTGGGATTGGATGAACACCAACCCAGATGAGGCGATGCAGTTCGTCGGTTACATGTCGGGCGAATACGACCTTGTGCCAAAGGGTCAGCAACCCGCCCAGCAGTCTGTTCAGCGTGAGTCAACACCCGTTGACGAGTCTGATCCGTACGAGGATTGGGATTTGTTGCCGGAGACGGTGCAGCAGCGGTTGAAGAAGGTTGACAAACTGGAGACGTATTTGGCGGCGCAGCACAGGCAGCAGCAGGCTGCTGTGCAGCAGCAAAACATGAAGTCGGTGGAGACGGCTCAGGCGCAGTTTGCGAATACGTACGATTTGAACTCGAATGAGGTGGCGCGGCTCGCCGACGAGGCGGCAAGACTAAACATTGTCCCTGCTTTGGTTCAGGATACTGGCGATCCTGTCAGAGCCGTAGAACGTGCACTTGAGATAGTGTATTTGCAATCAGATCAGGGCAGAGAACGAGAGTTCAATAAGCGCATAGCCCAAACAGAATCCGATAGAGACAAGCAACGTAAGATGGCTGCTGTCGGGGGTACTGCCGGGTCTGTACCTAGGCAGGAACCCGATGCAGTACCGAGTAACGCTACGGAACGTCGATCCGCGATGGTCAACGAAATCGCAGCCGCTCTCGGCAAAGTAACGTGACCAACTAACAGGAGACATAACACATGGCAACGCCAATCGGCTCCGATGTGGTCACCTCTATCGCACGTCGGTACATCCTCCCGGAAGTTACCGACAACGTCTACAACTCGAACCTTTTGTTGTTCCGACTGAACCAGTCGAACAAGAAGATCGTTCGCGGTGGGACGCAGATCGAGGTGCCACTCATGCACAGCCGTCTGGCAGCAGGTGGTGCCTACTCGGGATTCGACCTTCTGGACGTAACCCCGTCAGACACCATCAAGAATGCTGCATGGGACTGGAAACAGTATTACGTCCCAGTGACGGTTGACGGGCTGACCTTGATCAAGACTGATTCCCCGGAAGCGGTCGCCGATTTCATTCGTCTGTACTTCCAACAGGCTGAGATGGAAATGGCGGAGATTCTCGGAACAGGACTCTGGTCGGACGGGTCAACTGATACCAAACAGATCGACGGCATCGAAGGTGCTGTCGACGATTCAACGGTTCTCACCACATACGCTGGGATTAGCCGTTCCGCCAACACTTGGTGGCAGTCGCAGTACGACGGCTCAACCACCGCGTTGACGCTGGCGACCATGCAGACGATGTTCGGCAACTGCACCAATGGTGGCCGACATCCGACGGTGCTGGTGACGACACAGACCAACTACAACAGGTTCTACGCGCTGAACCAGTCTGACGTGCAAATCAACGTCGGTCAGGGCGCGGTGGACGAGCAGTTGGCGAACGCAGGGTTCACAAACCTGTTGTTCAACGGTGTCCCACTGTGCGTCGATTCGCACGTTCCGACAGACGGACCGTCCGGTTCGGGTTCAGGGCATCACATCTACTTCCTCAACGAAGATTTCATCCACTTTGCGGTTTCGCCAAGGGCTGACTTCTATCTGGAGGATTTCCAGACACCCATCCAGCAGGATGCGATGGTAGCCAAACTCTTCTGGGCTGGTAACCTCGTTATCAACAACTGTCAGTTGCAGGGCAAAATGTCTGCCCTGACCTCGTAAGGAGCAGATGACATGGCAGGACAAGTTATTACCAACCCACTTGGCGCTTTCGGTCTTTCGACCGGATCGTCTGTCAACTATCAGGTTGTCGTACCGTTCGAGGCTGCCGCTGCTATTTCAGCGAACGACCTCGTCGCGGTGGCGGCGTCTGTTGACACGGACACCACAATCACGGTGGAACAGTTCGATGTTTCGGACGCATTGCCGGAACTCGTGCTTGGTGTGGCAAAGAACGCGGCCGCTGCTGGCGAGATTGTGGAGGTCGTAACCTACGGCTTCGCCGTCGTCGCTATCGGCAGCACGTCGCCAGCACTGGGCAACATCGTGATTATCGGCGCAGCCGATGGTCAGGCCGGGGTGTTGGCACCAGCCGTAGCCGGTACGATCACCGGCGACAACTTCGGTATCTATCTTGGTACTGAGATCGGTTCCACCAACACGGCTTGCATTTGGTTCTCGAAGTTCTAAGAACCCCCTATAGAAAGGCAGCGGCGGCATGTCAGTAGTGCGTGTCAAAAACCTCCGAGACGTGGCTTTCGTCGATTCGTTCGACGGAACCACGTACTCGGTGAACCCGGCTGGTTCAACCATTATCCCTATCGAAGCAGCGAAACTCTGGTTCGGCAACTGGGATCTGGTTGATAAGCCGTCGAGGGCGTTGCGGGAACGCAGCGAAGAACTTCGACGGCTGCAAGTCAGGTACGGTTGCAGCGACGATCCTGAACGGTGGGAGGCAACGAAGCCTCTCGTTCAGGTTTGCGATGTCGACGAAGATACGTGTTTCGTCACCGTGATCGACGATCCAGCCGGGACTGCAATCTCGGAAGCGGAGGTCACGGTGGACGAGCATGAAGACATGCTGTCCATGATCCGTCAGCAGGCCAAAGATTTGGACCGGTTGAAGAAGGATTACCAGAAGCAGATCCGTACGGAACAACCTGATTCTGATGCCGATGAAGACAAGCCTGAGCCGGTCGCGTCCAAACGCGCTCGGCGACAGTGAACCACGACTTTACTGGTTACCACCTTCTCCCTATAGGGGAACTAACTGCCCTGTATTGTGCCGTGGCAGGCAACCTCGCCAACCTGCACGAAGAATCAGCGATGGTGTTTTCCACGGAACGCCGCGCCAAAGTCGAAGGGTTTGTGCGTTCGCAGGAAACTTCTGTTGCCGGACGGGAACGAGAAGCAGATTTCCACGCATTAGAGTCAACTACGACACTGTTCGAGTTGCGGGGCGAAATCTCTGCTCTGCAAGAAGAACTAGCCACGTTGAAGTTACTACTGGGTGTGAAACATGCCGGAACTGAAATACTTTCAGATAACTGATTTCAGCCCCGGTATCCGCGACAAGTACTCGCCTTCGCAACCTCCGGGCACAGCACAAACCACGGATACGTGGGGGTGTGTGGCTTTGCCGACAACTGGGTTGTCGCCGTTGCCGAAGATGCAAAAGGTTCGTTCGGCCACTCAGTTGAACCGGGTGTCAGGAACCGACTATTTGTTGGATTCGGCATCGGGGTGGCATTACAACGGCAACGACCCGAAGTCGGGTTCCAACTTCGAGGTGTGCGGTTTCACAACCCAAGGCGGGTTGGGGGGTCCATCGGAGTCGTATTCGTACCCTGTTGAAATCTATTTGGGGGTTCAATGGTTGGAGCATGACGGCTCATCTGTGTACCGCCGCAACGTCCGCGTCGAAGCCGTCAATCTGGCCAACGATTTGAACTACGAGATTTTGGACCGCAACATGACTTCCGGTCCGTCCCCTATTTCGTCTGAACTGTGGCGTCCGATCACGTTTGCGTCGACACGGGAGAAACGATCCGACCCGTTTAGTGAAGACGACCAGTTCCGCCCCGGCGACCCGGTTGTAGTCGCATCGTGGATGTCCCACGACTTGTCCGATTGGGACACGGTGGCGTACCCAGATTCGGTCGACGGGTCTGGTGGCGCGTCTCCAAAGTATCTGATGTCGGAAACAACCGGTGTGGGTTCCCCAACGACCAACAAACCCGTCGAGGTTTTGTCGCATCAAAACAGGCTTGTAGCGTTCGTTGTTTCAGAGTTCACACGGGTCAACGGACCCAACTTGACTTCCAACGAAAACATTTCGTTCTCTACCCCGCCGGGTGTGCTGTTCGATTTCGAGTCGTCTGCTGCGAACACGTTCGGCGAGCAGGTCACGTTCGAAATCCAAAACGCTACGGGTTACACAGCGTGGGCGTCGATCACCGCCAACCAGTTGCTACTCATCAAAGGCCGAGGGGCTGTGCTGATCACTGGTTCGTTGGAATCGCCAACAGTGGTGGCTCTACCAAAGGTGACAGGCAACGCCACTTGCCTTGGCGCTATGTCAATCCTCGGTTACGTATATCCAACAGCGAAAGGAAGCGTATACGCGTGGCAAGGCGACGACGTTTCAACGAACATGTCCCCGTTTTTGGATACGGGGTTCGTAGATTACGACGACGCTTCAAAACGCAAGGGCCACACCGGGTCGTGTGCCGCTTGGAACGATTTCGTGCTCATGCCGAACGAATGGGTCCTCGACGAACGAACAGCGGCATGGTGGAGAGTTTCAGATCCGGTGCAGGACACCGGGTTTGATAACCGCATCCGGTATTGGGATGTCCCCGCTGGTCAAGTGTTCAACAACACCGACGCCGTGTATGGCGCGGTCGGCAAGTATCAAGAACCCCACGAAGGTGTCATCTGCCGGTTGGAATCCGATGTTCTTGCACCGACATTTTATTGGCGGAGTGCACCAATAGTTTTAGATTCGTCTCAGTATGTACAGTTGCGGGAAATCGGGTTGACGTTCAAGGGCCGCGGAACCGTTCACGTCGACGTGTTTAGAGACGAAGCAGGAGACGACGACCCGATCGGTTCGTTCGTGTTCGACGCGACTGCTTCCGGCAACGAAACAATCACCCATGTGGTGCGTGAATCCGGTGGTTTCACGATGCGGTCGTTCAATGTTCGCATCCGATCGTACTCACATGACGGGACTTCGGAAGCACCGACTGTGTATGGGCTAAACTTCGGGTACTTCTTGAAGCAGCACATACCTAACCACGATGTTTCGCACCGTGGTTTGGTGCTCGACAGGACAGACGACGTACTCGACGAAGCGAAGTTGGGATAAATGGCAGGCGCAGGATATAGAACATGGACGGCTTTGCAGTCGGTCCCAGCGGCGACTCTACAAACGTACCTTCAAGATCAGGTTGTGATGGTGTTCACTAATGCGACGGCACGCGACGCTGCGGTGACTTCGCCTGCCGAGGGGATGATCTGCTACCTGAAAGACATAGATCAAGTACAGTCGTACAACGGTGCTTCATGGGCATCGGTTACGTCTGTGTTGACTGGCGACGTGTTGACCGAGGATTCCACAAACGACAGGGTCGGCATCAACGAAGCGTCTCCGGGTGCAGCCTTACATGTCGAAGCGAAGGCTGCTTCGTCGGATCAGATGGTTCGTATCTATTCGTTGACTGGTTCGGAACACGATGCCGATTTGTCGTTTGCGTTGGACAACGGTGCCGGTGAGACGTTCACTATCGGTATAGATGATTCCGACTCCGACAAGTTCAAGATTTCAGACAACGCAACACTGGGCGCCAACGACAGGTTGGTGATCGACTCGGCAGGTGCTGTAACTATCGCAGGCGGTGTCACCGCCGCCGTAACCGGAAATGTAACCGGAAACGTAACCGGAAACGTGACCGGAAACGTGACCGGTGACGTAACCGGCGATGTGACGGGCGATGTGACGGGCGACCTGACGGGCGATGTGACAGGCGACCTGACGGGCAACGTAACCGGAAACGTAACCGGCAACGTAACCGGCAACGTGTCAGGTTCGGCTGGTAGTGCAACCGGTAACGCGGCGACAGCAACAGCCCTTGAAACAGGCCGAACCATTGGCGGCACGTCGTTTGACGGCACCGCCAACATTGTTCCCGGTTCAGCAGACACGTTGGCTACAGCCAGAGACATCGGCGGAACGGCGTTTGACGGGTCGGCGAATATTACACCCGCGAATATCACGGTTGCGGACACAGCCGATTCGACATGCAACGTGGCGTTGTTTGAGTCGGCTACAGGGGATCTACCCCCGAAAACTGATGCGGGTATTACTTACGACGCCTCATCAGGCACCCTGACCTCTACAGCGTTCTCTGGTCCTCTCACAGGCAACGTAACAGGTAATGCGTCAGGGACTGCTGCGACGGTCACAGGTGCCACCCAGTCCAACATCACAGCAGTCGGCACCCTCACGTCGCTTGGCGTGACGGGTGCGGTGGTCATGGGAACTGACGGCTCTGGCGTGGATGTCACTTTCCATTCCGCTACCGCTGGCGACTACGCCATGTGGGACTCATCAGAAGAAAAGTTGATCCTTGAAGGCACCAACGCGGCGACCGTTCTTGATGTCACCGATGGCAATGTTTCTATCGGTGACGGGACGCTCGCTGTTAGCGGGGCGGTGACGGTCGGTACTGACGGTGCTGGCGCTGATGTGACTTTCCATTCGGCCACCGCTTCGGACAACTTCCTGTGGGATGCCAGCGACGAGAAACTGGTCATTACGGGAACCGACGGGGCGAACGCCTTGGAGGTCGCTGACGGTAATGTTGAGATCACCGACACGCTGACCGTCACAGGAACCAGTGCGCTGAACGTCACGGGGTTCAGCGACAGTGTGGTTAGTCAGGCGCAGATGAAGGATTATGCCGAAACGGTGAACGCCATCGGGTCGAAGTCTGCTGCGTTCAACATCGACTTTGAGGACGGCAACGTTCAGACGGTCACCATTTCTTCAGGCACGTTCAACATCGGCATCACCAACTCGTTGGCTTCGCATTCCAACTCGGTGACGATTCTGGGAACCAACCTCGGAGCGGGGACGCCCTCGTTCGTCGCTGGGGCGCATGACGGCGGCGGCAACGCTGTGGTGTGGGCGGGCGGGACTGCACCGACGTACACCGCTTCGGGCACCGACGTTCTCTGCTTCACGACGTTCGACGGTGGCACAACCTTCTACGGCTTCGCCGCTGGGTTGGACTTCTCGTAATGGCTCCGCTCGGGGCGGCCAAGGTCGGCCTGTTCGCTGCTGCTGGTGCTGGTGGTGACACAGGCGCAGGCTATTTCGGCGGCGGTCAGTTGAGTAGTGGCGTCAAGGTGTCCACGGTGGACAAGTTCGCGTTCCCGAGTGACAGCCGCACCACGCTGGGGACGGGGTTGTCGGCAATAGGTAAGGCTCAGGGTGCGATGGCGAACAGTGGCACCGCGGGCTATTTCGGCGGCGGCCGCAACGGCAGCACCGAGGACACTGTTGACAAGTTCGCGTTCCCGAGTGACAGCCGCACCACACTGGGGACGGGCCTATCGTCAGACCGCGAAGGGGTGGCTGGTATGGCGAATAGTGGCACCGCGGGCTATTTCGGCGGCGGCTCTTACGAGGACACTGTTGACAAGTTCGCGTTCTCCGACGATTCGCGCACCACGCTGGGGACGGGCCTATCGTCAGACCGCGAAGGGGTGGCTGGTATGGCGAATAGTGGCACCGCGGGCTATTTCGGCGGCGGCTCTTACGAGGACACTGTTGACAAGTTCGCGTTCTCCGACGATTCGCGCACCACGTTGGCGACGGGGTTGTCCACGGGGCGTCTTTTTCTGGGTGCGATGGCGAACAGTGGCACCGCGGGATACTTCGGCGGCGGCAGGGAAGAAAATCCCACCTACCGCGTGGACACGGTGGACAAGTTCGACTTCTCTGACGATTCTAGCGCCACGTTGGGAACAGGGTTGTCGGCGGCCCGCCGCTACTTGGCTGGTATGGCGAACTCTGGCACCGCGGGCTACTTCGGCGGTGGCAATGAAAGCGGCGGCAGCGTGGACACGGTGGACAAGTTCGCGTTCTCGGATGATTCACGCACCACGCTGGCGACGGGGTTGTCCGCGGCCAAGTATGAAGTGGCTGGTATGGCTGACTCTGGGACCGCTGGCTACTTCGCAGGCGGCAGGGACCCTTACATGTCAACAGCGGTGGACAAGTTCGCGTTCTCCGATGATTCGCGCACCTCGCTGGGGACGGGGTTGTCCGCGGGTGTGGCCCTGTTTGCTGGCATGGCGAACTCGGGCGGCCTGTAATGAACATCCACGACGCCATCGCAGAAATCCAGCAGCCCCGCAGCCGCTACCAGTTGATCCACTTCGTGTTGGGTCAGCACGACACGCCCGAAATGCAGTTCTACCAGTTGATGATTGAACTTCAGGACATGGGGTACAAGTTGCGGATGGCTGAACTGAACGTCAAGAAAACCGAGGTGGAGATCACCCGCCTGCTGGAAACGGGTGACGAACTGGACGCCTTGGAGGCCGAAGAAAAGCAGGTCGGGCTGGAACAGACACTCATTGTGATGAAGGGTGCCCAGCGGGAGATCGCCATCTTGGAGGACATCTTCAACACCTGCCAGCACTACACCCGTGACGAGATCGAACACGCCCAACCCGAATACTGGCAGGCCCGCCTGACCCGCCAGACGAACCTCCAGATGATGTCAGGCAACGTCCAATGGGCGCAGTTGGATTCGATGCGCCAGATCGGCCTACTGGACGATCTCGTTGAGGCCCGCGAAGCCCAACTGGCCGAACAAGTGAAACTGGAGTTGGCCGAATGACCTACCTCAAATGGAAACTCTCACAGGGGACTTGGGGTACTGGTCCTGAGGGAACCATCGCGGACCGTGGCGGTAAGGCATCAGCGGGTTCGTATGTGGACGCCGCTGGCTACCGCATCGGCTACCTGACCCAGACAGCAGCGTTGACGGGTTTGGAAACGTGGGATGTCACCGAAGTAACCGAGGCGCAGGCGCTCACCTTCTGCCGACATTTCGATGAGGACGCCGAGGTGCTGCCCGATGGCCGCATCTCAGGGCCACCACCAGAGGACATTGAATAATGGAATGGATCGGCTTCGCAGGACTGATAGCCGCCGCCCTCATAAGCGGCGTCTTCGCGGTGGCCGCATCCAAGTACCGCCGTGAGAACACGGCGCAGCACGCAGCGAACCAGGTTCGCCTCGACGCCATCGGCACTGACATATCCGAAATCAGTAAAGATATTCGCTCTGTGCGCGAATGGCAGCACCGCCATTTGGAGTGGCACGCGGAGCAGGGCAATGTCTGAGCGTCAGAGTTTGTCTGAGCGTCAGAGTTTGGCGTCGATTCAGTATTCGAATCCGCAGCGTGACACGGTTCGGAAAGTTTTTTACCGGGGTAATCTGCCTGCGTCGGACACGTTGTTGTATACGTCTCCGAATCTGCCGGGTGCCCGTTCAGAGGTTTTGCAACTCATTTTCTGCAACACGTCGTCTGGTGCGGAGACGATCCAGTTGCATTCGGTTCCGAAGGGTGGGTCGTCGGGGATTGCCAACGCCGTGTTTTACGATTATTCGTTTGCGGCGAAGGCGACGGGGATCACGGATTCGTTGTCGCTGATTTTGGAGGAGGGAGACATGTTGCGTGGGCAGGCGTCTACTACCGGCAAGTTTTCGGTGATTATCACCGGTCTGGTCGAAATGAGGGCCGGAGGCTTGGCCTAAACGCATCCGTAGGTTAGCCTTTGGTGCATGGTAGTAGACCACGAAATCAAGACGTTGCCTGTAATGCTGGGTGCCGGACTCGTATCAACCCGTTACGGTGTGTTCGAGAACGGCAACCTCGTTGACCTCGCCTATGAGTATGAGTCTGCTAAGATGATCGTCGAGTCCCGTAAGGACATGTGGGCAGATCACGGCGAATAGGTGGTTGATGATTCCAGTAACTGGCAGCCATGTCGACTTGAGCCTGTTGCATCCTCGGTTCGAGGAACGGCTCAACCATTTCTTTGCCGATGGCCGGATCGCCAACAAAGTCAAAGTGGTGTCTGCGTGCAGGTCGTATGCGTCGCAGAAATGGTTATACGAAAGGTATAAAGCAGGCAAAGGCAACCTCGCAGCGAACCCGGATTGGTTGCGTCCCGACGGGTACTTCCGCGGGTCGTTTCATCAGGAGCAGCCGGATGGTTACTGTTACGCTGTCGACCTGCGTATCACGAAATGGAACAGCATTTCAAAGAAGTCGGTGACAGAGATTGCGAGACGGTACGGGTTGCGGCCAACGGTGTGGAGCGAGTGGTGGCATTTCCAGCCCCGCGACGCGAAGGAGTGGTTTGCGTGCATGGCGTACCCGGATACGAAACATATGTACGCGGAAACCGACTGGGAGCAGATTGTTGCAGCGGTCAGCGACGTGGGTCGCAGAATCGGGTTGGCTCCGCTGCGTAGGGGTTCAAGGGGTGAAGATGTTCGTGTGGTGCAGAACCGGTTGAATGCTTTGGATTTCAACTGTGGCACCGCTGATGGTGTGTTCGGCAGGAAAACTAGGCGTGCGGTGAAAGGACTTCAACGGGCGTGCCTGCTCGTTGTTGATGGTGTGGTGGGTGCTAAGTCATGGTCGGCTATGTGGAAACCGGAGGTGCCGAATGGCATCTAAGCAGCAGACGTTAGAGGAGTACGCCAACACGTATCGTCGTCCTACGACGATGTGGGCGGAGTCGGAACTCCCTGACGATGTGAAGGAACAGATTCTCAGCATGAATCATGTGGGCGCCCGCAAAGTTGTGCGGTGGCTCCACACCCTAGGTTTCGACGCTGCGACGGATGCGAAGATTGAGCACTTCAGACGCCGCCACGCCTGATCTAGCCGACTTTGTTACCGCCACTCAGGTAGCACATGTCCGTGCTGAACGCGACGTTGCGAAGGCAGCGTTGTCTAAGGCGGAAGATGAACTGCTTACGTTGTCTAAGGAACTACGGGTGTTCCGTGGTTTGCAGTCGAAACTGTCGTCTACTCCGAAGTGGTTGACTCCGCGTCGAGCAAAGAAAGATTCGGTGGGCACGATTTGTGTCGTGTTGTCTGACTGCCATTTCGACGAGGTGGTGCGTCCTGAGGAAATGAACGACGTAAACGCCTATGACCGCAACATAGCAGTAAAGCGATTACGAAGGTTTTTCGACAAGATAGTGGTGTTGACCCGCGAGTATTTGTCGGGGTTGGAATACGACGGTGTGGTGCTGTTTCTCGGGGGAGACATTTTCTCGGGGGACATCCACGATGAACTAACCGAAACCAACGAGGACACCATGTTGGGGTCGCTGCTGTTTTGGTCGGAACACATCGCTTCCGGTATAGCCATGTTGGCTGACGAGTTCGGCAAGGTGCATGTGCCGTGCGTTGTCGGTAACCATTCTCGCCGGACCCGTAAGCCACGGTCGAAACTGCGGGCACGCGACAACTTCGACTGGTTTTTGGCGCATCAGTTGGCTCTCATGTTCAACGACGACGACCATGTATCGTTTCAGATACCAGAGTCGACAGATGCGATTGTTCCGGTGTACGACACGACGTATTTGTTGACTCATGGCGATCAGGCGCGGGGCGGTCAGGGGATCGGTGGACTCTGGCCGCCCCTGCTACGAATGCGCGCCAAGAAGTTGCAGAACTATGAGGCGATGGGTTCTCCGTTCGACATCATGGTGTGCGGTCATTGGCATCAGTTGATTCAGGCGGCTTCCAACGGGTTGATTGTGAACGGTTCAACGAAAGGGTTCGACGAGTTTGCCTCGACAATGAACTTCGGGTTTGAGCCACCGCAGCAGGCTCTTTGGATTACAGTTCCGGGCAATGGCGTGGTATGGCAAGCGCCTATACTCGTTGCTGACCGCAAATCTGAACGCTGGTAACATGGCTGTATGGCTACCCTCACTTCGCTGCTAACGGACGTACGAAACAAACTCGACGAAACGACTTCTGGTCAGTGGACTGACGCCGAGTTGCGTACGTGGATCAACGAGGCTGCACGCGACATGTCGCGCCGGTCTGAAACCCTTCAGTCGTCTTCAAACATTTCGGTTGTTGCGGATACGCAGGAGTACACGCTTCCTACTGACACGTTGCGTGTACACAGGGTTGAGTGGCGTCCTACGGCGTCGTCGAATGTGTACCCATTGGAGTACCGGGATTTCAACTCGATGGACGCTGTGTGGTGGTCGTCGCAAACCACGTCGAAGGGTTACCCCACCTTTTACACAATGTGGGGGTATCCGCCTGCGTTGAAGGTTGTGTTGTATCCGACTCCTTCCGAGGTGGGTGTTTTGAAAGTCTTCTACTATCAGCATTCCACTGATTTGGCGACTGACGGTACAGCCGATTCGTCTACCGTTCCTGTTCCTTCTGGTTATGAAGATTTGTGTACGACGTATTGCGAAATGGTTGCGTTGCGTAAGGACCGTGATCCTCGCTGGCAGGAGGCTCGTGCGTTGTACATGGATTCGTTGACTGAAATGTTGGATCGGACTCGTCGGTGGACTGATCAGGGAGATTTCATTCAGGTTGGTCAGTCGCATCTGCCGGGTTGGTTGTGGGGTGGCGAATGGTAAGACGCAACCTTTTCACGGAGGCGATTCCTCCGGGTCAGTCGGAGCCACCGACTGGCACTTTGCCTGCTGACTCCGATCCGCCGGGCGGCGGTGACAGAGGCGTGTTACCGGGCGCGCTCGACGTGGGCAGTGAGGGGGGAGCGCTGGCGGGCGAGTGGGCGACCTCCCCGCCCGGCCAGCAGCGTGCCGCTCCGGGTGTTTTAGGTAAAATAGGCGCGAACATCGTGTCTGGTGCTATGGACTTGGCAAAGCAGGTGTCTACTCAAGACATTGCCGGTTTGAGTTCGCTGATCGAGTATGAGTCCACGGTGGCGGCGGCGCAGGAACCTGTCGATTTTACAAACTGGGAGGAACGTACACGTCTTCTCGATAATCGTCAGAAGAACATCATGGAGGCGGCGACAGCCAACATGGATTTGTCGGCGATCACCGGTGAGGAACTGGAGTTGCGGCTTATGCAACTCGGGTTGGATGAGCAGGAAGCCAACAACTTGTTGGGCCGTGTCGGGTTGGCCCGGGCGGGTCTCGGCATTGACCAGCAACGCATCGACTTGGACGCGGCGGGTGTCGGCGAGTCAATCGACTTCTTGAACCAGACTCTCAGCGACGTTGATTTGACCGAAGCGTCTCTGGGACGTGATCTGGCGACGATCGCTGATCAACTGTCGATGACCGATTTGGAGAAGGGAGAAATCGGTTACCAGAAGGAAGACGTGGGGGATTTGGATGAGATTGCCCGCACGTTGTTGGCGGCTCGCGAAGCGTTGCTGGGTGAGGAGTCCGCTGTCGGCGAGGGGCGCATATCGGTGGAGCGTCAGCGACTCGATTTGGAGAAGGAATCCACCAGCCTTCAGGCTGACCGTGCCATGAAGGCTGCTTTACGTGACGCTTATGCACGCGGAGCGTCGTTTACTACTGGGATACGGGAAGACGTAACAGACTTGGATCGTTCTCGCGAACTGGCGTTGGACGAGTTGGCGTTGCGTAACACCGGTCTTGATTTGGCGTCTCGGGAACTGTTGGCGCAAACCGGTTACCAGTCAACGGAGATCGAAGCGGCGAGAGACAGGGCCGACATCGACTTGGATGCGAACCTGCGTGCGTTGGACATGGACTTTACTGAAATCGAGTTCATGGCGGACCGGTTGGGCCGGTCGGCTGCCGATGTTACTGATGCGATCACCCGGTTGGACACCGACCGGTTGGGTATCCAGTTGGAGATTTCCGACCAGACTCGTCGGCTTTCGCAACTCGGTTTGGACAGCGACGAGATCGCTAATCAACTCGCCGAGTTGGATTACGACGAGGCGGACGTTCAGTTGGCGTTGTCTGCCCTTGAGTTGCAAACCGAGGGTGTCGGTTTGGAACAACGGACTTTGGCAGCAAACGATTTGTTGAACCAACTCGCTGTTGAGCGTGAAATCGACACGATCGACTTGCAGCGTGTCGGCTACTCGGAGGAAAAGGCGAAGCAGGCAGCGCAACACGAGGAGTGGCGTAAGATAACCGCCGCGAAGGAAGATTACCGCGCTGATCAAATGGAACAGCAGGAGGCTAGGGGCGGCATAGCGGCGACGGTGGCTGCGAAACAGGCGATTGAACAGTGGGCGCCTGTGTTGGCTGGCATGACGCAGGCTGACGCTGAGCAGATCACGTCAGCGTTTCCGACTCTGTTTGACGAAGTTTCGTATCCGGGGGCTACGGAATCTGCGAGCCAAGTCTTTATTCCGCAGTACGAGATCAACCCCGACTTTGATATGGATTTCAACCCCACCTTTGAGTACGAGTTCAACCCCGAGTTTGACTTTGACATGGGCGGCTTCAACTCCGAGTTTGATTTCGGCGGCGATTTCGGCGGCGGCGATTTCGGCGGCGGGGGCGGCGGCGGGGGCGGCGGACCCGGCATGGACGGGGGCGGCATGGGCAGCATGGACGAAGGCCCCCACGAGGGCGACTTCGGGGGCGACTTCGGCGGCGGCGACGACGGGGGCGGGGTCTTTGAGGAACCTCCAGTCGACGATGGGCCCGGAGATGACACGGGGCTTGGACCTTTTGAGGATTGGGACCCGCCGGAAGATCCAGTCGACTCGGGAGCGTTCGACCCGGGAGCGTTCGAAGATTTCGATTTCGGGAGCATGTTCGGAGGTTTGTTCAATGCAGCCCCGCAGGCGACCGGGTACACGATGGACCCCGGAGGACGGCGAACCACTTCGGAAGATTTGTCCGGTCAGTTGGGTCAGTCCGACGACTTCGCACCAGCGTTGTTGAACGAACTGGGTGCGCCTGTGTTGGCGAACAATCTGGAAACACTTGGTTCATGGATGGCCGCTGAGGGTACGACAGCAAGGTTCAACCCGTTGGCTACCACGAAGCAGGGCGGCAAACCGGGTGATCCGGACCGTGACCAGTACGACCAGTTCAACGAGGTTGGTGTGAAGAACTACCCTGATTTCGCTACGGGCGTGGATCGTACGGCAGCGACTCTACGTGATTCGTTTGCGTTGCCAGTGTTGGAGGGTTTGATGAACAACGTGCCTGCCGACGTGATGAACACAGACCATTTGGTAAACGCGGCGCTGTCAACGTGGTCTGGCGGGGGTTACACCGAGTTTCCGAACGTGGCTACACCGGGGCCTGCTTATGGTCCACCGAGATAGGTTAGGATTCTGACATGGCTACTCCTGCTCAACTGTTAGGTCAGTTGGCGCAACAGTTCGAGGCTGCCGGTAACCCGCAGTTGGCTAACGTGTTCCGAGGCATGGCCAGCCCTAGCGGCGGCGGTGTACGTCCGGGAACCTCGACGTTCGGCAACGTATCTGTCGGCGCCCGTCCACCGGTTGGCCAGTTGGCGGGCCAGTTGACTTCTCCGATGATAGGCGGTCGGTCGGCTTCGTCATTTAGGCCGCCGTTGCAGTTGGGTCCAGGTTCACCTTCGGACCTCTGGATCACTAAGGATGCCAGGCGAACAGCGGGTCAGGCTGCGGCTAGGGCGGCGGCTTCACCTCGTTCGGGTGCTGGCGTGCAGCAGGTGTTGGGCGGCCAGTTGGGTCCGTTCGGGCGGGGTCCCCGTCCGTGGTCTGAGGCGACGGCGTTTCCTCCGGCTGGCAGTCGGGGGATTCCGATGCCGCGACGTGCTTCGTCGAGTTTGGTGCAGTCGATGGGTTCACCTCATTTGAATCCGACTGCGGCATTGACCCGTCAGAACGCTGCGATGCGCGGGTTGGCTTCTCAGGTGCCTAGCCGTACGGCTGCTGCTGCTGGCGGGGCGGGTGCTGGTCGTCCGAGAATCCCAACGTCTGCCGGGGCGGGTGCTAAGGGTCCGTTCCAGATGGGTCCGATTGGTTCAACTGGTCCCGGTCGGCCGATGGGGAATCCGCGGTCGGTCAAGGCTGCTGCGTCTGCGTTGAAGGTTTCCCCGACTTCAGCAAAGCCCGGTCTGGCTGCTGCTGGCGCTGGCGCTGCCGCTGCCGGTGGTGGTGTGGGGCATACAGATTATGCGAAGGCGCGCATAGGGGTGAAGAACTGGGCTAAGACGTTCCGTAACCCGGTGAAGATTTTCGAGTCTGCTAGGGATGTCGCTAAGGGTAAGGGTGGCCGGATCAGGGGTACTGCGGCTGGTTCGTCGGCTGCTGGTGTGTGGAAGGCTGCGAACCCGGCGATGGCTGTGGCGAGCGTCGGCTACCTGCTGCGGGTTCACGAATGGTACGACGAGGGAACTCAGGGCGATCAGGTCGCTGAGGGAATGTTGATTGGTGCGTCGTTTGGTGCGTCGTGGGGCGGGATCGGTGCTTTGGTGGGTGCACCGGTCGGCATGGCGTTGAACGTTTTGACTCAGGGCAAGGCTGCTGATTACATTCAGCAGATGCCGGTGCTCGGTGCGTTTTTCGGCGAAGATGTGAAAGAAAAGTTCGACATATCGAAGCACGGCCGTGACATGTTCGCAACGGCAGCGAAGTTGCAGGGGGTTGAGAACCCCGACGAGGTTGTCGAGGCGGCAACGAAGCAGTTGGAAATGTTCAACTCGATGTTTGAGACGGCAATGCTCGACCCGGAGCAGGCTTTCCAAATGGTTCTCACGTCGGGTCGTATTGCTGGTTTGACTGGTTTCCCGTGGAACCCGGAGGAACTCACGCCGATCTATTCTGCTGAAGACATTTCTGCGATAACCAGCACGATCAGCGACGAGTTGCGTCCGCTGCACGATGTCGCTAACGGTTTGAGAACACAGGATTTCAGCCATATCGCCGACGAGGCCACTCGTGCAAGGCTGATAGCGGTGGCGCAGCGGGCTGCTGGCGACATCGAAGAAGGGTTTGCTGCGTCGGTGGGTGTTCCGGCGCAGTCAGCGATCTTGGCTGGCGCGCAGCAGCGTCAAACCTCTCAGTCTTTGGGAGGCCAGTTGCCCGGCTTGGACGACTTTGGGGCGCTTTTGTCCGGCGTGGGTTGATGAGTCGTGGCGACGTTCACGACGCCGGTTCTTCCCGGTAGAACCAAGGGTCTCGAAACTTCCAAGGAACGGTGGCGTCGCCGCGCTCAGGTGGCTATGGCGAACAACGTCCCGTTGGACATTGTTCAACAGGTTTACCTTTACGATCAGGAACGGGTAAACCGGGGCGGCAACCCGATGTCGGACCGCGAGGCTGCGGTGTCGATTCTTGGTGCTCAGGGTAAGGGTGGTGAAACGGGTCGGGTCGGCGGGTTCTTTGAGAACGCTGCTACCGATTTGCGGGACATTGTTCTCGGGTTGCCGCAACTACCGGGGTTTATTTTGAAGGAACCTGCGGCGATGGGCGACCCGGAAACCGGGTTGGGTGCTTCAGTTTCGGCTGGTTTGGAAGCCATGTCGGAGGGGGATTTCGGCAAGGGGATAGCGAAGATCGCTGGTGCTCCCGGTATCCGGTTGGTTCCCGGTTCGTTCACAGCGGAGATGCTGGGTGGTGGCTACGAGGGAGACAAGGGTCCGGGGGAACTCGCTAAGCATCCGTTGTTCACGTTCTTGGATTTGTTGCCGATCGCATCGAAGGCTGGTTTGACTGACGCGGCGTTGAGTCGTCTCACTGGTTCCAGCCCGTGGAAGCGTGCCGCTCAGAATCTGGAGAACCGTGGTTGGGGTCGTTCCGCTACGCAAACGGCTCGTGAGTTCCGCAAGGGTCAACGCCTCGCCGAGGAGGGTGTGATCGGCGAGGCGTCGCTGGGCAGGCCCGGTGTCGGTACTCACACCGAACTTCAGGAACATCTTCTCAACTGGGCCGACACGTTCGACGACGCGGAGATGACGGCAACGTGGGATTATTTGGAGCAGGGCCATTGGAAGTCTGGCGGTGCGCCACCTAAGTGGGCGGTCGATTCCAACCGCGGTGATGCGTGGTCGTCGATGGTTGAGGACGCTAAGGCGATGGGCGACTGGTACGGCAAGCACGGTGAGGTAACTGGTGAAGTGTTGTCGGTCAACGGCGAGTTGTTCCCGAATACTCCTGCTGTCCGCAAGCATCTGAAAGACATTCAGGAGGCTAAGGGAGGGAAGAAGAAGACCGGCAAGTCGCAGGAAACTACCGAAGCGAGACGTGTTCGTGCGGAAACGGTTCATGCTGAAACAACAGCGAAGATCGCCGATTTGGAGTCGTCGTTGTCTGTTGTTGATGCTGTCCGGTTCTCCGATGAGATAACAGAAGCGGTTACCAGCACTGAACGGTTGGTGATGCCTGATTTGGGTCAAGCCGATGATGTGGCGAAGGCTGAACGGGTGCTTCAGTCTGACACGGACGCTGCGTCTCGGTTGGCTCCAACTAAGAGCCATGTCGTTGAGGAGACGGCGTGGCCTGACGATGTGGCTCCGCTGCGTTCCGGCGAGTCTGCCTATTTGGCCGGGGAGAGGTCTCCTGCGTTTGAAGGCGAGTCGGTTGTTACGAAGCGTGCTGGCCGGGCGCCTTCAACCGAGGAGGGCCAGTTGTTGCAGGTCCGCCAGAAGTTGGATGGCGAAGTTGTCGCTGAACGGGCCGCTGAGGTTGTGGATCGGCGTGTCGCTGCTCAGGAACAGTTGAATCGGGTTGTGGTGGAGCGTCGGTTGACTCCGGCTCAGGCTCGTAACGTGAAAGCGGCTGCTGAGGGGCGGTTGCATCCCGGTTCGTTGGAGGATCGTGTCCGCGCTTTGAACGACCAGATGGGTGATGCTGCCGTGAATCTAGATGAGACGATCACGGTGCCGCGGTTGGATCGGTTGGGCCGCGATGTCGAGGTGAAGATGACCCGGTTGGCGTACGAGGTCGACGAGTTGAAGGCGGGGGGTTGGGAAAACAAGGTTGTTGATGGTGAAGCGTTTTCTCGGGAACCGTCGAAGTCTCGTGTAGCAAAGTTGGTTCGCCGGTCGCTGAAGAAACGTCGTGCGTCGTTGTTGGCTGCTGCCGACGAGGCTGGTGCGTTCCGTGTGGGGACACCGGAGGCTGCTGAGGCTGTCCGGGTTCGCATCAGCAGCACCATCAATGATGACATCGCCGATTTGTTGGATCGGCACATAACCGACGAGGCAACTATTCGGGTTGCTAAGGGCCACGACCCGTCTGATTACCGCATCGACCCTGTGACGAGTCGTCCACGCCCCGGCGACAGTTATCCAACAAGGTTGACGAGTCGGGAAAAGGACATGATTCGCACGGGTCGTGGAACCCGACGTGTGGTCGATGAGAAGGGAACTACGTGGGAGGTGTACGAGTTCGACCCGACGATTGAGGTGTCGAGTTGGGGTGCCCGTCGAACCCTTTCGGAAGAGTTCGCTGCGGCTGAGGGTGAAGTTGTTCACGGCAACACAGCGTTCAGAAACTTTTCCGATGAGGCGTTGGACAAGTTGTCAGCGATTGACGACTGGACCGAGTTGGATGCCGCCCAGTTCGTGGAGTCGGAACGCGCCGGGTTGACGGCCGACGCAGTAGATCAGATCACTGTCGATTTGTTGGATGCTGCAACTGTCGACGCTGCCGAAGCGTTTGTCATGGTGGAGGGGCGGCCTGTGTCGGTGGCTGCGTTGCGTGTGTTGGATCGTGCCGCTGAGATTCTTCCTGAACGGTTGGCTGAGATGGTGCCCCGTAGCCCTGAGTGGGAACCGATCCGGCAGATGGCCGAAGGAGATTTTGTAAAGCCCGGTGTTTCCATCGTTGAGTCTTCGTCTTCTCAGGCTGGCCGGTTGGCAGAAAACACTGCCCATTTGGCGCAGATAGACGAACGTATCGCAGCGTTGGAGTCTGGTGCGAAGGCTGCGTCTGTTCCTGCCGACGATGTGTTGCAGGCGGAACTGGCGTTGAATCGGGCCACGGAGATGGAGTCGCAACTTCAGTCTCGTATCGAGGCGGTGAAGTCGGGGGAGGCGCAGCCGGGGTTACGTGAAGTAAAGGAGACTTTGGCCCGCCACCCGGATGAGGCTGCGTTGAGGCAGTTGTACGACCAGTTGGATGACATAGATTCACAGGGCATCAGCCACCCGTTGTTTAGTGTCCGTGACGATTTGGCTGCTGCTGCGGCGGAACTGGAATCCGCTGGTATACGTGTGAAGCCGTCGCCGGTGAAGTCGAAGGCGTTGCTGGCGACACGTAAGGCTCGCACGGTCACCGATCCGGGTGACCCAGCGGGGTACAAGGTTGCTGCGGCGCGTAAAAAGTCAACATCTAAAAAGGTGGATTCGGCTCGGAAACGCAAGGCACGTATCGACACGGCGTTTTCGAACCTCAAAGCAGGGATGGTTGGAACGGTCGACAATCCCGGTCCGTTGCGTAAAGCAGAGGTTGCTGCCCGCACCGGCGATTACACAGCGGCCCGGCAGCATCTTCGCACGGCGCGAAACAAACTTGGTTCGAAAACGATGGACGAAGTTCGCCGTCTCGCTTCCACCAAGTCGCCTGTGTTGGCTGATGAACTGGCCCGCATCGAGTCTCGTATCGAAGCGGTGTATGCAGATATGCCTACAAATCAGTCGCTCAAAACGGCGCGGAACAGTTTGGCGGGGGCACGTTTGCGGTTGGCGAAGTCCGCTAAGGCTATCGAAACTGGGATGGCTGATGAGTCTCGGTTGGTGGGGAAGATCGCCGACGAGATGACTGAAGCGGAGATTGCTGCGACGAAGTGGGCTAGCGGCATAAGGAATCTGCCTGCCCGGTTGCAGCCGATGTATAACCGGGTGTTGAGTTCGTTGCTGGCTAGGCGTTTGTCGTCCCCGTCGGTGTCTGACAATGCCACACGCAAGTTGACGTTCGGCAAGTACAAGGAGGCTGCGAAGGCTGCTGGTGTTCCTGAAAAAGAGTTCCGGCTTCTGGAACGTGAGGCGTTTGACACGGTGGCGTCGTTGCGGAAAGCGGGTTACGAACCGGTGTGGTTGCCGCATCGCCAAGTTGGTAACCGTGGCCGCGCTCCGGGGAAACTGTTCGGCCAAAAGATTGTTACTCCGTCGATGTTCAAGCAGCGGTACCTCAACCCGGAGCCTTACATCCGCAACCTCGCTGTCGCGTTTGAACAGAACTCTGCTGATTTTATTAGACGCACCGCTACCGAGGCTTTGTATTTCGGAGACGAGGCTGCTGGTTTGACCGGGTTGTTCAACATGTTCGGCAAGACTTGGGACGACTTGATGGACATGTATTCCGACGAGATTGCGTCTCAGCGTGCAAAGCAGCCGCATGTTCCTCCGGAAAACATTGCTCAACGGGTTATCCGTAAGGACTGGGCCACGGTAAACCCGACGAAATGGGGGCTGAGTGAGAAGTGGGCGCCGCAGTCGAAGATCAAGTACCGCCGACGCGGGTTGGGTACCGACCCTGAGGATGCGAAGGTGGCGATCGACAACATTTACATGCCGCGGGGTGTTTCAGCCACGGTCGAGGGGATGCAGAAAACCGGCGGGTTGATACCGTTTCGCAATACTTACGATCAGGTAATGGACGTGTTTCGTGTGTCTGCGTTGGCGTTGTCTCCCCGGTTCTTGGTTTACAACGCTGTGGGCGGTATGGCGATGTTGATGGCTCGCACCGATCCGACGGTGCTGCGGCACCTGCAACGTGCGAAGAAGATGGTCGACGACGGTGAACTGCCGCCCGAGATTTCTACTGGTGCTGCGATGGTCGACCCGGATTTGACGAAGGCGTTCACGCAGGACATTTCAAGGCTCGCTACTGACAAGCGCACAGGGTTTATGTGGGGTATCGGCGAGGGTCGTTGGTTGGGGGAAACGCTTCGCAACGTGCAGAAGGCTGCGAACAAGTCGTTTCAAATCAACGAATGGTTCGACAACGTGTACCGGGCTATGGCTTATCTCGACGAGTCAGACAAGGCGTTGGCGCGGGGTGCTACGGCTACGGAGGCTGCCGAGTCTGGCATCAAGTTGGCGAACAAGATTCTGCAAGATTGGGATGCGATGCTTCCGTGGGAGCGCACAATCATGCGTCGCGTGTTCCCGTTCTACGGCTGGATGAAGCATGTGTTGAAGTACACGTTCACGTTGCCGTATGACCATCCGATGCGGGTATCGGTGTTGACCAACTTTGCTGCGAACGAGATGGAAGATTACCGGGAGGGGATTCCTCAGTGGATGGCGTCCACGTTCTTTATCGGCAAGGAAGGACCAGACACGAAGCAGTGGTCGGTGAACATGCGGTCAGCCAACCCGTGGGCCGATGTGGCCCGGTACGCCGACTTTGATTCACGCGAGTACGGGTCTGGTGTGGTCCTCGGGTTTTTGACGCAGATGTCTCCGATCGCGTCGAGTGTGATGGAGTCGATGGGTGTCAGCCCAATGTCTGGTCGTGCCCGGTTGTACCCGGAGATGTCGTATGACCCGGAGACGGGGCGGTTGAGGTCGACGGCTCCCAGCATTCTTCATTCGTTGCCAAAGGCGATTGTCCCTCAGGTTGAGGGGGTCGCTGGCCTCGTCGAGTTGGCTGGCATCAGTTCAGGTAGTAGAGAACTTCGCAACATGCGGGTCAACAACCCGGATGCGTTTGTTGCCCGTATCTGGTCGTCGTTCGGGTTGCCGTTTGCGCCTCGTAGACGGTCGCGTTCGTTCGAGTTGCAGAAGTCTGCGTTGGCTCGTGAACAGGCTGCTGGTGACGCGGTGAATCGGGCGTTGCGTACAGGCGACTGGGGTGATGCGCTAGGATACGAACAGGCGCGGATACGTGGCCAAGTGTTCAAGGTCGACAATCTGTATGCGCTGGCAAAACGCAACCCAGAACTATTGGAGGTGATCTTGAGTGCCTCGAGTCGGTGATACACACTTCCCGTATACGGCTAAGGGACGCAAGCAGGCTAAGTCTGCTGCGAAAAAGTCGGGCAAAAAGGTCGCCCATAAGAGAGGATCGTACTAATGAACTACCGAGACATACTTGAACGGGCTGTTGTCACGTTCGTGCAGGCTTTTCTGAGCGTGTTCGCGGTCGCCGATCTGGCTTCAGCCGAGGCTGCCGCGGTCGCCGGTGCTGCTGCTGTCCTCAGCCTCATCAAGGGCGTAGCGGCTTCCCAGTTCGGGGACGGTTCCCCATCTGCCCTGTCGTAACTTGGCGGCAGCGTAATGCTTTAGTTCGCGGCGGTACCTGACTCGTTGACGGGCTGTGTACCCGCCCCATATGCCGAACTCTGATTCGAACTCAAGGGCGTAGTCGAGGCAGCAGTTGTTGACCGGGCATGTCCGACAGGTCGCGACGGCTTCCTGCTTGGTGTGGATGGAGAAGAACGTCTCCGAGTCCATGTCTTTGCAGGATGCCTGTTCACGCCACCATTCGCCGTCGGCTATCGCCCTGAGTCGTCGTTCAGAATGGTTCAACTTCCGCCGTCTGGTCTTTCACCCATGCGAGGGCGTCGTCTACTAGGGGCCGTTCGAGGTCGTCGACGGGTCCAAACTTGTCGCGGAACTCGTCGCGCAGTTCCCGTGTCACTCCGGGTGCCGTCATACGTGACCTGATTTGCATTCGTTCCCCTTCTCCTGCTTTGATCTTAGTGACCACGGTGCCGGGGTTCAGGGATTCCCTTGCCTTGTCGATCGCTGCTTTAGTGGAAGGTGGAGGGGGTGGAGGGGGTGGTGGTGGTGCGCTATCCGCTGGTTCCTCGACGATCGGCGGCGACATCGACGACGCCACAGTGTCCCACTGCTCTTCTACGGTGGGGAGCGACACGTCGAACGCACGTCTGAGCGCCATGACTTCGGCGCATTTGACTGCCATCTCGGGTCCGTACTGTTTGTTCGACCCTGATTTGGCGTACCGGCCTCTGTATCGGAACGGATGCGACATGTCCTTTCGGTACACTTCGACAACTGCCCACCATTCTTTGTCGTTATCACCTTCCTCCATGACGGCCAGCCCGTCGAGTTGGTGGGACTGGTGTGCCAGATGCAGCAACCCGTCTCGTGTGACGTATGTGCTCTTGCCGGATTTGTTGCCGATGAGTACAACGTGTTTGAGTAGGGGGTCGAAGCCGTACCGGTTGCAGACTTCGACGAGTGCATGTGTCGCCGTGTCGTTCGGGTTGAGTCCCAGATATTTGAGGACTTCCTCCTGCTTTTCTGGTGTGATGGCCGGGGCCTTCACTATCGCTGTCATTTTTTTTCCTTCTTTCCACTTGTTGATCGTCTTGGATGAATGATAGTATCGAGGTGTGACAGAGCCACAGCGTTTAGGTCAAGCCATGCCAGTTATCGCCACTCGTGGCCGACCGTCTGCTTTGCGGCAGATGATCGCCAAGTCTGGCGCCCCGATGTACTTCGTCGCGGGGGTGTCGGGGATAGACCCGTCCACGTTGTCGAAGTACGCCAACAGGCGTCTACCGATACGCCACCACCACATGCTCGCTTTATGCGGGGTGTTCGAATGCGACCCGGAAGACTTGATGGATGAGGACGACTCCGAGTAGTTGGGAAGTTGTTCATTGCGAACGGCCGTTTACTCAAAACGGGTTGTACGGCCGGGGCAACCACTACACCCGGGCCAAACTGGTGAAGCCGTGGCGTGAGGCGTTTGCGTGGCTGGCTAAGAAAGCCCGCATCCCGCACATGGACAGGTGTCTGATTGTTGCCACACCCCACTTGTCTGACAACAGGTTGCAGGACACAGGTGCGTGTTTCCCTGCGGTAAAGGCTGCGATCGACGGGTTGGTCGACGCAGGGGTTCTCGACGATGACGGACCCGAGCATGTCACCGAGTTACGTTTCTTCCGACCAGTCGGCAAGTCCGACCTCGGCAACGCTTTGGTTGTAGAAGTCCACCGACTCGCGTAACGAGCAGCAGCACTCACGTCTGCCTTCGTTGTCGTAGCAGGATCGTTTATGTGCCCACTTCGTGGAGGGCGATTTCCATTCCGAGTCCACAGATTTGTTCTTCGACACTCAACATTGCTCCTTCGTCGTTGTTCACGTTGCTTATCCATTCCATTTGCTCGAGCATCCACACGGTTTGCACCGCCGCGACCTGGGCTAGTTGGGTGGAGTCAAGTTCTTCTAACAGGCTGCGTGTACCTGATCGGCTGAACGACTGGTCGTGGTCCCACGCTGCCCGCAGCAGACCTACAGCGATTTTCCCTGCTTGTATCACAGGATGTCCAGAAGGGTCGGTTCTTCTCGGCTCTCCTGTGCCTTCGGGTTCAGCCATACTACTTCTGTCCTCTTGCCTCGTGGCTTGATGTCACGGGTCCAGTCGTCTCCCTTGCCCCGTTGACTTGCTGTCATTGTAGTAACCCGGTCGAACTCGACTCGTGCCCAACCTGATGTATCTAACTGGTTGTAAATGGGGTGGTCGTACCCGGATACTACTGCGTAACCGTTTACGCTGATCAGGGTGTCAACCATCCGCTCGTGGTCCTCGTTGCTCATTTCGTGGGCGTAGTACTCTGTCTCTACACGGGTGTCGTGAACATACGGAGGGTCCACGTAAAGCACCGTCGTTGCACCATCCCAATACTCGATGCTCTCAATGGCATCTCGTTGATCTACCTGAACGGCGCTGAGGCGGTCGTAGATGCCACCTAATCGGTTTATAATCGATTTCCACCCGGAGATGACCGCCGACTCCCCGGAGACGCTTATAGCGGCTCTGGACCAGTTGCCTTGGGTGCGGTAAACGCGGCCTACGACACTCTGGTTCATGTTGACAAACATCGCCCACGCCTGTTCAACAGGGTCGACCGGCTCGATCCCACCTTTGACTATGGTCAACGCTTTGACAAACTCCTCCTTGGAGTACAGCGTCGACCTGAGTCGTCGTTCCAGTTCGATGGAGTGTTCGGGGTGTTGGATGACCCGGAACAGGTTCACAAGGTTGCCGTCAAGGTCGTTGTACACCTCAACAGGGGAGGGTTTACGGTTGAGCAGCACCGACCCGCCTCCGCCGAACACGTCGACAAAGAGTTGATCGTAAGGTATGAGCGGCAACAAGTCGTCCAACATGCCACCTTTACCTCCCGGCCATTTGAGTAGTCGAAGGCTCAAGTTTCTAGTCCAGAGAGTGCGCCTTCGGCGATCTCCGTCCAGTTGACCCGCCACACGCTACCTACGTCACGAAGTACCATTTCGAAGTTCCCTATGAGCGTGTGCGTGCCCGAGGATGACAGAAAGTCGGCCATACCATCGAGGTAGTCGTTGAAGACCTGTTCGATCGCATGACCCGTCCCGTACTTGCTGTCGCCTCTAGCGTGCGACTCGACTACTGCCTCGTCTAAAGACTTACTCCAACCTTCGTCGTTGATCATGTGAAGGTTCGCTGCCCACGTTTCCCGGTTCGACCACCCGTTGTACTCCTCGTCTTTGCACGCGGAGCAGCAGGGCTTGACAACCGCCGCCTCCACTTTTTCTGTGTGCCCGTGGCCGGGGCATTTCGAGCATTTCATGGCTTCTCTCCTTCCGTACCCCCCAGATGCTGGTATAGGGCTTCAAGGAGCACGCGGATCTTACACAACTCCCGTTCGATGCCACACAGGGCGCGGCCCTCCGTGTTCTGGTACTCCAGTGCCCGCTTTTGGCGGGCGTTCCATTCCTCAGCGTCGCTACTCAACATTGCTTTCCATCTCCTTCATTGCTTCGTCGATCATGTCGTTCAGTACTTGTAGTACTTCACCTGTCGGCACGTTCAGGTGTGCGCCTACTTCGTAGATGCAATGTGCCAAGTCTTTTACTTCAGCAAACCGGCCAAAGTAGTCTTGGATTTCAGACCCGAGGTGGCACTGTATGTCCAGATGAAGGTCACCCATCTTTGACATCGCGTGACTCCTTGTCGTTCATTGCGACACACTCCATTCCAGGTACTGCCTGTTCATTTCACTTATCTCCGCTCCGTACGTTCGGGCGGTGATCGGCCACTCTGACTGGGGGGTTGCGAATGCGGCGAAGTACTCCTCGAGTCCTTCGTCCGTTCCGCAGTCGGAGCAGACATACACGGGGTCGTCTTGGATACCCCGTGTTGTCCGACTCAGGGCGTTGATTCCCTGCGGCTCCCGCATGTTTGCTTCACCGCATCTTGGGCATTTGTTCACGTAACTCTCCTTTGCTTGTTGTTTACCAACCCAAAGCCTCTATGGCGTTGAGAAAACAGGTGAAGACGAAGCCCCATATGGCGAACCACATGACCGCTCCGTACACCTCATCCACTGATCGTGCGGGCTATGCGCTCCGCCAGCCCGTCAACAACTTTGTGCACCCCTTCGTCGGGTTCGTCGAATGGCACCTCTATGGTGTCCAACCCGTATTGTTTCGGGTCGTCGCATCCCAGCCCGATGCCGACGACGTGGAGTCGCCGATCGGGTAGTTGCGCCATCGCTTTGACCCGTCTGCATTGGGCTTCCAGAATGGCTCGCTGGTTGGTGAAGTCCTCGGCAGGCATTTGACCGTCTGTGTAGTAGAGCAAGATCCGGTCGGTTGCCCGTTGCGTGCAAAGCAGGTTGACGTAGGTTCGCATTGTCAACCCGTCGAGGTTTTGATGCGAGGAGTGCAACGCACCTAACCCCGATTTCGCTGTCTGGTCCCAAGGTTCGGCGAAGTTCTTGACGAGTTGAAGGGTCATCAGCGACCTGCGGGTCAACGACGAATCTAGGTCTCGGGCAATGTCTTCTCTGAGACCTTCGTCGTCTTCCATATCCGTTTCGTCGAAGTAGTAACTCGAGCCGGTGTGCCCCGATACGGCAAACGGGATACCTAGTTTGTCAAGCAACGTGGCTTGTGCGTATGCGAGTTGCCGTAGTTGTTTGATGGCTTCGCCGTCGGTGGAACCTGATTGGTCGACGCCGATGAGCACAGCGTAGGAGCGTTTCCGGGGTTTCTCGATTCTCCGAAACGCCCGCCGGTTACCGGTTGGTACTCGTGCAAGTTTGCTGCCATGCAACCTTCCTCGCACAAGGTTCGGTACCGACGCCGACCTCCTGTTCAGACCAAGGGCGTCAGCCAACTTGCGTTGCGCTCCGTGGATCTGCCCTTGAACGTCAACTTCCAACCGGCTGGCTTCGTCGAAACCACCTTCAGCAGGGTATTTCCACCCCGGAAGTAGTTTGATCTTGGAACTAACCATCCGCTTGGAGTAGTTGGGTCGCAGGACGACGGCCACGTACTCCCCTTCACCGGAGTCTCCAACCATTCCTGAACCTCCGGGGAGTTGCATGAGTTCGCTGAGAGTTTCCGATTCTTCTCCGGCTCGGGCTGCATTCATCGCTTCAGCGATTTCTGCCATGCCGGGTGCGTCAACTCCACCGGGGTCGCTGACCCCTCGATTTGCCCGGTACTTGATTCGACCTTCAGATTCAGCATTAGCGGTACGCGAAGCCCGCCTCTGCATATTGCTGCGGGCTTCTTCCATTGTTTTCTTGTCGCGAAGCCGCTGACTTTCTTTCAGTTTGCCGTCGGACTCCATGTCCTTACCTGATTGCATCGTCTTGGATGCGGCACGACCCGATCCTGTACGCGAGCCGTCTTCGGAGTCGTCTTCGTCGGACTCGGGTCGTCGATGTTCGAACAACCCGTATGTTTCCCGGGCATACTCGGTGAGTACCACAGCAGCAGCAACAGAACCCGCTGTCGATTTGGGTTCACCGACTTTGATTATCTTGGCTACAACGGGGTCGTTGAGACAGGCCAGCACCGTGTTTGACTTCAGCGTCGGCTTCAGGTCGTATCCGTGTTCGAGTTCAACCTCGACAGCGACTCCGACCTGGTATCCGACTGCACCTTCGTTGATGCCTTCTCCGGTGGCTGCCCGCGCTATGAGTTCATGCACGAGTCGTTCCATCTGTTGTCCCAAAGCAGATCGGCTGTCGCCAACTGCTTTGTTGATCCGGGCATCTTCGAAAGCGTTCGCTATGAACGGTGCTTCCGGGTTGAACCAACTCGCTACTTCCAATGCTGACAACGGGTTCCCGGTCCGGGCATCAGGGTCGGTGATACACACCAACCCCTCGTAGCAGTTTACTTCGAACTTCTCTTTGAACTCTGGTGGAAGTACCTCCAGAAGGTCTTGTATCCCTGTGTAGAGAAGGTCGAAGAACTCCTTGTCGACGGGTTTGGTGGACCCTTGGCTGATGTGGGCTGCTTCGTGCAGCAGGAACCCGACGTTGATGTGGTAGAGGCAACGATCCGGGTCGTCGTCGCACACACACGGGTTGTCGGGGTCAACACCAGCAAACGAGGGCCACACCGGTAGGTGTATCGTGTCGCCGTCGGTACAAGGCCCCAACCCGGATGTGTTCAGGCAGACTCTGATTCCGGGGTCTCCCGCCGAGGTTCTCACAATGTCTGTGAACCTCGGCAGGAGCCGTGCCGCTACCCTCGCCGCTTCGGCATACGCTTCGAATGTTCCGGCTTCACCAGTAACTTCGATGCCGGGATGGTCGAGGTTATCCAACGTCGTCACCTTCTTCCGGTATGCGAGACAGGAGTTCGACGATCGGGTCGTCCGCTCCGGCAATCAGGTCTGTCGCTGTCGGGTTCTGGTACTTGTCCCAGTTGTGGTGGTCGAGTACGTGCATGACTTTGCTGAACGACTGGGAGTCCATTCGTTCGTACACTTTCGACATGGCTTCCCGCACCGGGTGGTATTGGAGTAGTTCCACGAAGTTCATCAGTGACCGTGTGCCTGCGGTTATACCGAGGCTGCCGTCGTCGATGTTGCTTCGAAGGTCACTCCATGCCATCAACCCGCATACAACCTGCCACGCTGGAACCCTGTCTAGGTTCTTTGACTCGACGTGGTTGAGGAGTATCTCTGCTTCGATCACCGTGTCCGGCCACCCGACTGAGATGTGCGACAACCTGTCGGCATCTGCTTCGGATAGTGGCAGCAAACCTGCGTACTGGGGCATCCAGTCCGGGTTCCCTGTTGCGATAACGAAGTTGTGTTCATGCTTGAGCAGGATTCGTCCGTCGTAGGCATCCAACGCGAGTTGCTCTGAGTCGTCGAGGACGGGTCGTGCCACATGCAGCACAGCGGGTGGTGCAGCGTTCCACTCGTCGATACATATGACTCCCGGTCGCCCAAATGATCGGGCTAGACGGGATTGCACCCACTCTGTGGTCGAACCTTTCAGTTCGTAATGCCCGGTCACGTCTTCTCGTTCACTTGTCTCTCCGAGCGGGATACGCTCGAATGGGACTTGCATCAAGAAGGCCATGTGTCGGGCCAACTGTGTTTTCCCTACCCCGGAGGGACCCCACATCATCGGCACCTTTCCTCGTTTGAGGTCGACAGCCACCGAGTAAACGAGGCTGTGGTGGTCGATGAAGGTTGATTCCTTCGGGATTTTGACCCGGTCCGCTTCGGGGAACGATTCGGGGTCGTATTTCGGTAGTTCCACTCCCTTTGGCCCGTATGAGAAGGCGTCAGGGGTTGGTACCTTTACGACACCCGATTGTTTCCCGACCTTTTCGGGGTGCACAACGATGGGGTCCACGACCTCACGGTGTTCTGGGTGTTCTGATTTTCTTAGCACTTGCTCTTGCTCCTTCCAGTCAAGAGTTGGTGGCTGAAGCCACCCCGAACAGCCCCGCCCTTGGTGGGGAGGGAGGGGCGGGGCTGTAGGGGCTGGTGTCAGAAGTTCTCGACTGTGCGGGCCGAGATCACCAGCAGGTTGTCGTCGGAGTCGATCGCAAGGACCTTTTCGCCCCTTACGAACACGACTTCCAACAGGTCTCCTGCACGGAGAGTATCGCCTTTGGTGATGCGTGTCACCTTGCCGACGAGGCCGCTGACCGGTTCGTGTACTTCGTACCGGTACCTTCCCGGTGCCACTCGCGTGACTGGGAATCGCCTCGAGCGGTGCAGGTCTGACAGCGTGGAGTTGATCGAATCAAGGTTGTTGTGCTTGATTTGCTTCGATATCTCCGTGGCTGCCCAGGCCCGCGACGGGTTGTGCTCGATTACGGCGAGTACCGAATCACGCAACCAACCCTTCTCGCGCTTCATGGGTGTGTCCATAGTTTCCACCTCCTCTCTGAACTTCAGTCCGCTGCGCTTGTCCCCAGCGGAACCCGGCAGGTCGGTCAACCCGAACAGCCGGTCAAGTTTGGATTCGAGGTTGACTTTCACGCCCACTCGATCACGTTCTCCTTCAAGGTGCCACCTCCCAAGGCTGCACAGTATTTCTGTCCACGCCCACTATTATACATGAAGTAGACGGGGTTGTCAAGAGTAGGCCCCGAGGTCTTTCATACACCGAAAGGGTTTGCGTTGTCGAGCAGCCAACCCATTCCGTAGCCGATCAACAACCCAGCCACAGCGAGCATAAACGCCCAGCCCACGTAGGTAGCGAACTTCACCATCACGCCTCCTTTCCTTCTAGTACCTGCGTGTTGTGCCTCGCGTTGGCAAGGGTTTCACGCATCGACTCGATCATCATTCTGATGTACTCAGGTGACGCACCTTCAGGCAGTTCCATGCCTGCGAATACTTGTTGTTCTTCTACTTCCGTCATAGGAGCCTCCGTTCCTTTCTAGCCCCCGATTAGGGGTCGCCAATCGGGTCCAAAACTTGATGCCCGCCTGATTTCTTCTTCGAGTTCCGCTTCTTCCCGCTTAGCGGATAGTGCCACGAGTGCTTCCTGTACTACAGCGGAAGGCGACTCGTGTTTGAACTCGGCCCACAGCCACTCTGGTACAGAGACTGAGAACCGCCTTGCTGGTGGGGTACGCACAGCCAACCTCCTTTCCTCACTCATCGGTCGACTCCTTCCGCGAGCACGCGTACTCGGTTGCGGTAACCTTCCCTCCGAAATACGAACTCGAAGGCTTCTCACTAAGAGCCTTCTCGATGAGGAAGGCGGTCACCTCCCTCATCATTTCCTCATACTCCGTTCCTTTACTCATCGCCATGCTCCTTCTCGTAGGCGGACCGGAACTCGGCGTTGTACCTGCAGCAATGCCAGCACCGGCACCTCGGTGTCGGCACCTCCTTCTTGCGTACCTCTATTGCGTACTTGCCTTGAGTGGCGCTCATCAGTCCCACACCTCCCCAACCACCTCATACCAGTTGTTGAGGTCTTCGAGGAGTTCATCGAGTTCGCGCTTGTTCTGCGCCGGGTAGTGCCACACCCCGGCACCGGGGTGTGACTCGGTGGCCTTCCGCCAGACATCAACTCCCATGTCGGGGTTGGCCTTCCAGTACACCTGTATGTGTACCTTTTCCTTGCCTTCTGTCATAAATGGAACCTCCAGTCCCGTGGAGGCAATCTGCCTCGTCTCCGGTCGAGAATCGAACTCGTCCACTCCCACTCTCGTATCCCGCGAGGCCCGTGGGGGTGTCACCATGCCGAAGGCCGTGGGGTGCCAAAGCCCTCCTTCCGCTATGACAGTCGGGGC
>Ga0209128_1000226_pt1 | contig 40264 bp, 61 predicted proteins | sample ETNvirnome_6_100_FD_184072 | JGI IMG/M metagenome (GOLD analysis project Ga0209128, IMG submission 184072) | Marine viral communities from the Pacific Ocean - ETNP_6_100 (SPAdes) (version 2) | ecosystem: Environmental > Aquatic > Marine > Oceanic | place: Pacific Ocean | collected 2013-06-19
GTGAATCTCGGGGCGCCGGTCGTTTTTGGTTTGGGAAACGGGGGAGGGTAGCCGGTGGTCTGCCGGGCGTGGGCCAGGTCCAGGGCCGTCGAGACGGCAGCGACCAGCCGTGCGGCCTTCGCCAGGGCGCGGCAGTCCGCGTTGGTGATGCCGTCGACGATGGCGTACAGGGCCTCGGAAGCCAGCGCGGCGAGGTCGCCGGGGGCCAGCTCTGGCGGCGGGGTGCCTTCCTTCGTCATGTCCACCACGATGCCGGGACTTGCCACGCTTGTCAAGCGGGTTGGCCGGACGTGCCTTCGTTCGGGCCGCGATATATAGGCTCGCCCCGCAAACGCCCCCTGTCAAGTGGGTATTTAGATGCGCCGTGATGCCGCTTCAATTAGGCCACGCTAACAGGGTGTCGGGAATCCGACAGGTGCGCCTTTCGTCCCTGTTTTATTCCTTTGACAACCCTAACAACCGTGTGATAAGTTCCGGCCTATGGACCTGACAAACTACCTGACCATCACGGAGGCGGCGGCTGAATTGAGCCGCTCCGTGCCAACCGTTTACAAGTACATCACGGAGGGCCGGCTGAAAAAGCACACGGCCCTCGGGCGGACGCTCCTGCGCCGCCGTGAGGTGCTCAACCTTCGCAAGGCAATGGAGGCAGCGACCGATGGCGAGGTATCGTAAGGTCGACCCCCGCATGTGGGCCGATGCCCGGTTCAGGGCGCTGTCGCACGAGGCCCAGCGCCTGTGGTTCTACCTGCTCACCGGGCCGGCCACGACGTCTCTGCCTGGCGTCCTGTGTATCGGTGCTGCCGCTGCCGCCGAGGAGCTGGGGCACCCTGGCAAACGGTTTCGGGAACTGTTTCGGGAACTGTCATCGCGCGACATGGCCGAGAGCGACTGGACTGCCCGCCTCGTTTGGGTACCGAACGCCATCAGATACAACCGCCCGGCGAACCCGAACGTCGTCAAGGGATGGTCCGCACCATGGGACGAGGTCCCCGAATGCGGCCTGAAAGCGTCGATATGGCGGGCCTTTCGTGACGCCCTGGAGGAGCAAGGCGATCAGTTCGCCAAAGCGTACCGAAACAGTTGCCCCAATGGTTTCAGTAACTGTTTGCCGAACGGTATGGCGAACCAGGAGCAGGAACAGGAACAGGAGCAGGAGCAGGAGCAGGAACAGGAGAACACACCCCGCAAGCGGGGCGCGGCGACCCTGGAAGATCTGGAGTTGGCGGCGTGGTGGGGCAAAAACCACCCGTACTGGGCCGAGCGGCCACGAGAGGCAAAGAAGCAACACCGGCCGTGGGCCAGGGCCTTTGACAAGCTGCGCCGCATAGACGGTAGAACACGGGACGAGGTCCTGGCGCTTGGGCAGTGGGTATTTGCAGACGAGCGGCCAGGTGGCGGCTTCCCCGGCTGGTCCAGGGCGTGCAGGTCTCCGGCCAAGTTCAGGGCACGCAAGGACGGCGTCCCGTACTGGGATATTATTACCGAGCAGCGCGACCAGGTCATGAAGCGCACTGCGCCCTCCAGGGTCGGGGGGCAGCGCATCGAGGGCATCGACTGACATGATGGTAATGCCGAGCAACTGGGCGCAGCTCATCGTCGGCTACTGGGCGGGCCGCTACCCCGGCAGCGTTGGCCACCTGTACAGCCCGGGCGGGCTCCGCAAGCGACCGGAACAGTGGCTCCCGTTTGCACTGGATAACGGCGCATGGCCGGCGCACCTCAACGACCGCGCGTGGGACGAAGGGGCGTGGCGGCATCACCTCCGCACCGTCGCACTCGGAGGCGAGACCCCGTTGTGGGTTGTGGTCCCCGATGTCGTGGGTAACCGCACCGCCACGCTGGAACGCTGGCCGGTGTACGTCGACGAGGTCAAGGGCTACGGCTGGCCCCCGGCCTTTGCGGCCCAGGACGGCATGGCGCCGAGCGATGTTCCCGACGACGCCGAGGTCGTTTTCCTGGGCGGCTCCACGGACTGGAAACTGGGGGCGCTGGCAAGGTGGGGCCGGGCCTTCCCCGGCCGGTTACACGTGGCCAGGGTCAACACGTACAAGCGCCTCGTCCTGTGCTACCAAGCCGGCGCGATCAGCTGCGACGGCACCGGCTGGGGGCGGGGTAGCCAACAACAACTGGCGGGGCTGAAACGCTTCATCGAGGAGGTATGGAATCGTGAAAATTAAACTATGGGCGCGGCAGGAGTTTGAAGCCGCACACAACCTGCGCGGGACGTTTCCGCCGGGGCACCAATGTTGCCGGAACCACGGCCACCGCTACGAGGTCACGCTGGAGCTGGCGATGAATGACGACGGCGCGGACGTCATGGTGGACTACCACGACATGCACGCCGGCCTCACCGCCGAGTTGGGAAAACTGGACCACCGGGACCTGAACAAGGTACTCGACGAACCGACGACGTGCGAGAACATCGCCCGTCATCTCTGGCGCCGGTTTGCGGGACGCTGGAGCACCGTCAGCCGTGTTGAGGTGCAGGAGCAAAGCAACACCGGGTGCGTCCTGGAGCGATGAACAATGCGGCCGGCCCCGCTACCACACGAGGCCGGCCTTGAACACCGAAAGGAGCAACATGAACGACAAGAATAGCGCCCCGCGCCGGGGCACGTCAAGCCGATGAGCGCCAAGAGCGAGCGAGCGGCCGTCGCCGCACTCCTGGTTGAACCCGCAAAGGCCCTGGCCCTCGGCGGCGACCTGTGGCGCCCCGCCTACTTCACCGGGGTCTACCAGCAACTTGTCGCCGCGCTCCTGGAGCGGCAGAACGACCCTGCCGCCGATGTCAAAATCAACGACGTCCTGGCGAGCGAACTGTGCTCGGAGTACTTCACCGCCGAGAACGTGGCGTACCACTTGCGCCGGGTCAAAGCGGCCTCAGACGGGCGCAGGGTGGCGTTGTCCCTGGAGCGGGGCCTGGAGGACCTCCGGGACGGGAAAGCCCCGGAGGAGGTTGCGCAGGGCGTCATGGGGGCGCTGGAGCAGGACTCGGAGCCGGGAGATCTGGTGGACATCGAAACGGTGCTGCGCCGAATCTTCGACAGGCTCGACTCGCAGACCGGGATGCCGTCCACCCCGACAGGTCTCGCCGGCCTCGACTTTGCCCTGCCACGAAGCGGCCTACCGGGCGGACTGATAACGGTTGTGGGAGCCGAAACCAGTGGCGGTAAATCCGCGTTGGCGAACACGTTCCTCTTCGGCGCCGCCGCTGCCGGTCACCCGGCCCTGTGCTGCGCCTTTGAGGACAGCGCCGACAGCTCCGTCAACCGGGCCCTGGCCCACGTCAGCCAAGTCGACGCGACCCGCATCCTGCGCGGCACACTGGAGACGGACCACTACAAGGAAATCGTGCGGGCGGCAGGTGTCATCGCGAAGCGCCCCGTGCGCTACCTGGAGCAAATACCGGGCAGCGCCGAGGAGCTGTGCGCCATCATCGCCGGGGACGTCTACTCCCGGGGCACCCGCCTGGTCGTCGTGGATTATATCCAGCTTGTCAGGGCCGGCCGCGCAAGCGGGGCCAGGAGCGCCCGAGAGCATATCGACTACACGCTCAACGCCCTCCAGCGCCTGGCCCGCCGCAACCCCGACCTGGCGATTCTCATCGTCAGCCAGTTCCAGCGCGACAAGGACAGGGAAAGGTCGGGCCGACCGCCGGTCCTGGGCGACCTCAAGGAAAGCAGTTGCATCGAGCAATACGCCAAGCTGGTGTTGCTGGTCTGGCGCCCCTTGCCAGCCAACGACGACCACCCGGACTACAGCATGATGCGCCGACGCTGTATGCTCCTCATGAGGAAAAACACCGAGGGTCAAACCGGCCGTCACCCGCTCGGCTGGCGCCCCGAAACGGTATCGTATCGGGACCTCGACATGGAAGACACCGCCGACTACATCAAGGCGGTAAGGGAGACAATGTGATGAATGAGCTGGCATTATTTGCAGGAGCAGGGGGAGGAATCCTGGGCGGGGCCCTCCTTGGATGGCGCACCAGATGCGCTGTTGAACTTGATCCCTACGCGCGCCGCGTGCTGCTCGCCCGCCAGCGAGACGGAATGCTGCCCCGCTTCCCGATCTGGGATGACGTCACCAGCTTCGACGGCAAGCCCTGGCGAGGACACATCGATGTTATCAGCGGTGGATTCCCCTGCCAGGATATTTCCTGCGCTGGCAAGGGGGCAGGCATCACAGGCAAGCGGTCTGGGCTTTGGGGGGAGATGGCACGAATTATCGGTGAAGTTCGACCGCGATACGTCTTCGTGGAGAACTCACCTATGCTTGTTCGACGAGGACTTGCCGTGGTCCTCGGTGACCTTGCCGCGCTGGGGTATGATGCTCGATGGTGTGTGCTGGGAGCTGACGACGCAGGGGCTCCCCACCGTCGCAAGAGAATCTGGATACTGGCCCACGCCGCCGAAGTTCGATGCTGTGGTAGACAGGTTGAAGTTTGCAACGGACGGGAACACCTCACGAGGGGACAGTCTTGCGAGAGTGGTGAAGCGCCAACGATACGCCACCCCGCCCGCAACGGCGAACCAACTCTGCCCGTCGATGCAAAAGCACCCGGGGTGCGCGCCCTGGTGGCCGACGCCGGCAGCAACGGACCACAAGGGGAGCAGCAGACCCGGACAGCGGCGTGGACAACTAACAGACCCGAACATGGGGGCGATCAAGGCTGGTGGTCAACTGAACCCGACGTGGGTCGAGTGGCTGATGGGGTGGCCTCTCGGGTGGACCGACTTAAAGCCATTGGCAACGGACAGATACCGGTCGTGGCAGCGATCGCATGGACAATATTGAGGAGATAAAATGTACCGAATTCACCCCTGGAGCGACGGCATGTTCGTCGTGACCAAAAACGGCGCAATCGTAACCGACCCGATGCCCCACAACGAGGCCCTGGAGGTCCGGGACGTCAAGCAGTGGAGGCACGACCGTGGCCTGGACTAAGCACACGCTGACCATCGCCAAGCGCCCGGCACGCTACCTGGAGCTGTACAACGATGGGCGCTATGGCCCCGGCGGCGCGATGAACGGGCGGGAACTAAAGCCCCGCCGCATGGACCGCGCGCCGCTCACCGAGTCGGAGCGGAAGACGGCCCAGGGGTACGGCCCACAACAACAAGCCAGAATCGCCGCCATCGAAAAGCACATTCGGGAGCACGGTCCCTGCACGGCGCGGGACCTGTGGTCGAAATATCGTAGCCAGAATGTCGTTCACACGGCGCTGTTTCAGGGCCTGGAGCAGGGGCGGTTCGTCGTGGTCGGACGGGAGGTGCACGGCACCGTCCAAGCCCGTGTCTACGACGTGCCAGCGAGCAAGCCGTGCAAGTGACCCTGACACCATCGGAGATGCTCACCGGGGCGCTCACGGGCATCATGCGCCAGGTGTCGGCGCTTAGGAACAAGCGCAAGAACAAGCACGGTGCGGACGGCACTGAGGCCCCGTGGCAGTGGCACATCGAAGGGGCGCTAGGGGAATGTGCCGCCGCCCGCGCCCTCGGCATCTACTGGAACCACAGCGTCGGGGTGTTCAAGGGTGCCGACCTGGGCGACCACCTGCAAGTGCGGACCCGCTCGCAGGACTGGCACGAACTCATCGTGCGGCAGGACGATAACCCCGACCACACCTACATCCTGGTGACGGGCAGGGCGCCCGAGTACCAAGTCCACGGCTGGCTGTATGGCCACGAGGCCCACTACGACGACTGGTGGAAAACGCTCGGCGGACGCCCAGGCGCCTGGTTCGTGCCGCAAGAACACCTACACCTGCTCGAAACACTGGAGACGCAGTGTTTCGGTCAATGAAGGCCGCCAAATGATCATCGCCATCGACCCCGGCACCACCGCCTCGGCGTGGGCAGAAATGGACGGATTGACCGTTCATCGCCACGACCTGGAAAATAACCTCGCCGTGCTCAATTGGCTTGATAGGCGCCCCGGCTGGCGGGAGCCGCCCAACGTGAACGACTACCTGCTTGCCGACTATCTGGTCATCGAAATGGTCGCCAGCTACGGAATGCCGGTGGGGCGCGAGGTGTTTGAGACGTGCGTGTGGATCGGTCGTTTCCTACAAGCGTGGGGCGGACCATGGGAATACGTTTACCGCCGCGAGGTCAAGTCGTGGCTATGCCAGGATAGCCGGGCCAAGGACTCCAACGTCCGCCGCGCCATCCTGGACATGTATCCGCCGGCCGGTGGTGGCAAGACGCCACAGGTCGGCACGAAAGCTCACCCCGGTCCGTTGTACGGCGTGAGCAAGGACGTGTGGTCGGCCATTGGGGTCGGCCTCACCTATCAAAAAATTGACCCGCACGCGTGCAGCATAGCTGCACAGGGTCAAGGCACACTGGAGAAGCAATGAGCGAAAAAACGAGAACAGTCGACGTCAAATTTTCTTTGACGGTCACCGTCCAGCAACTGGACCTCCCCGGCATCGACCCGTGGTTCGTCAACGGTAAGCCGTACAAGGACAAGGCGGCTGCGATGAAGGAGATCACGTCGCTGATGAACGGCGGCGGGAAAAACCGGACGATCTTGTCCCTGGCCGCTGCCACCGCCGAGGTGCGCTCCTGGACGAAGCCGTATACGCTCCAGGATGTGCAGCTTATCCCCGGCATCGGGCCCGACAGGGGTGCGACCATCCTGGCCAACATGGTCGAGTACGGTCACGCCCGTGAAACCGACGGCAAGTACGAAAACATCTAACAAGGAAGGAGCAACATGAATTTCGAGGAATACACCGAGATTGAGGCCCTGAACTGGTCCTCGCTCAAAAACATGCACGCATCGCCGCTTGTCTACCACTACCGCAAGCAGCGCCCCTGGCCCGACTCTCCGGCGTTTGCGCTGGGGCGCCTGGTTCACACCGCAATCCTGGAGCCGGAGGACCTGGCGGGCCGGTATGTGGCGGTTGCGGGCCGCATACCGGCCAACTGGCGCGAGACGCACAAGCGCCTGAACGACCACGTTATCTACCCCGGCAAGGTGCGGCGCGGCAAGGCGTGGGACGCCTTCCAGGCCGACCACGACCAGCCGATTCTGACGGCCCCCGAGCACGAGCGCATCGTCGGCATGGCCGCGCTGGTAGGTGACCGGGAAGTCGTCACCGAGGAGCAGCTCCAGATCGCGACCTCCATGGCCAGGGCCGTCCGCACGCACGAGGCGGCGGGCCAGGTATTCACCGGGGGGCGGGCCGAGGAGACGGTGCAGTGGCAGGATACGAAAACCGGCATCCCTTGCAAGGGCCGGCTCGACTACGTCACGCCTGTTCGGCTGGTGGACCTCAAAACGACCGCCACCATCGAGCCCCGGCGCTTCTCCAGGGCGGCGGCGGACTTCCTTTATCACGGACAGCTCGCGTACTACCACGACGGCGCCATCGAGGCGGGGGTCCTGCCGAAGGATGCCGAGAATCCAATGCTCGTGGCGGTGCAGAAATCGGAGCCCTACGACGTTGTCGTGTACCGGCTCACCGACCAGGTGCTCGACGCCGGCCGGACGCTTTATCGGTCGCTCCTCGACCGGTTGCACGACTGCCAGAACGTGAACTGGTTTCCGGGGCTGGCCCCCGCCCCCGTCACCCTTGACCTGCCGCAATGGGCGGCGGGAATGAACGGCTTCGCCGAGGAGGAGTGGTAGACATGAGCGACGATCACAAAAACGAACACCTGCCGGCCGTCATCGAGCCGCAAGAACTGGTCAACGCCGAGGCGATGCACCCGCTCGTCCAGGTGGCGGTCGCATCGGGCCAAGTGGACCCCGCCACCATGCGGGAGTTGCTGGCTGTTCAGCGTGACTGGGAGTCGGGCGAGGCCCGCAAGGCATACGTCAGGGACATGGCGCTCGTCAAGGCCGACCTCCCGCCCGTCCTGGCCAGGGACGCCACCGGGCATACCAACAACTACACCTCGCTCGCCCACCTTACGAGCGTCGTCACCGAGCCGCTCGCCGGCCACGGGTTCACAGTGGGCTACGAAACCGCCCAGGAAAACGCCATCGCCGTCACGTGCCGCATCACGCATCACCAGGGACACAGCGAAACGGTCACCCTGGCCGCACCCGCCGACAAGGGCCCGGGCCGCTCGGAGGTCCAGGCGATCGGCTCCACCATTACCTATCTTCGCCGCTACACGCTGGCGGCGGCGCTGGGCCTCGCCACGGCCGACATGGCCGATGCTGACGGGCACCCGGACGACGAGATAAATCCCACGCTCAACGCCCGGGCGGCGAGCCGGCTCAAGAGCGATTACAAGGTGGACCGTGAACAGGCCGAAGAGTATCTCGGCCGGGGCGTGTCCGCGTGGACTCGCGGCGACCTGGCACGCCTCCGCACTTGGGTTAAGGGTGACGACAATGCGTAGGCCAACACCGACAGGACACGGCCAGAACGGGTCCCCGTTCTGGCATATCCAGGAGACCGACTACGCTGCAACCCCGCGCGTTACCATCACGCTCTGGCGGCAGCGGGGCGAGTGGCAGTTGTACACGCAGACGGTCGACAAGATCGACGACGGCAAGGCCAAGGACCTCCTCGCCCAGCTCCCGCATCCCGGGACCTGCACCACGCCGGGGACGTTCTGATGGATGACGCACAGGCCGCTGACGTTCTCCGAAAACTCCTCACCAGCAAGGGGCACGTTGATGCCGACGAGGCCCTGCAACACGCCATCGATCAACTCGGGGACGTGGGCCGACCCATGACCGACCGAGAGGCCCTGGTCGAGCTGCGCCACTTGTACCACGGCGACGCATGGACCCCGCCCCGCCTCCGCTGGCGGGCGGTCCTCCTCCACCTGATCAAGCTGCTCGTGGTACGAGTCGAGGACGAACAGCCATGATGCCAGACCTCCGCCTCTACTACTTGTGCCCCGGCTGCAAGGCCCGACGGGTGGACCACGGTTACGGACCCCGTGACGTGTGCCCTTGCGGGTACACCTACCAGCGCACGCACGACCCCGACGAGCCCCCCGAGCCCCCCGATGCTCGCGATCTGTGGGACTACGAACAGGCGGCAAAACAAGGACCCGCTGCCGCAAAGCCATCCCGCACGGACGACGACCGCCCCTTCTAAGCGCCTGTAACTCCCGCCCTTTTAGTGTACGCAAAATTAATTCGTCTTTCGTTGATTATTTCCTTGATATCAGGCGCTATCGTCTGATAGTGTCTAAGGCATGGACACGAACAACACCGCAAACAAGGACGACAACATGAAAGACCTCACCGCCGCCGACATCGCCGTTATCAAGGCCCTGGCCGACGCCGTCACCGCCGGCAACTTGACCCCCGAGCAGTGCTCCAAAGCCGTCACCGACTACCTCAACAACCGCCGCTAGACAGGAGAACCAACATGAACGCCAACGCCACCTACACCGACATTGAAACCGCCCTGGAGAACAAGCTCGGCGCCGCCGCCACCGACGCCATGATGGAGGCCCTCATCGGCGAGGGCCAGCTCCGTGACTTCACGAAGGCGCCCCTGGCCACCGTCGTGGAGGTCATGACCGGCGAGAAGCCCAAGTCCCGGGCCACAAAGGACGACCTGATCGCCGCCATTCACGACGCCCAGGAGCGCATGGCGAAGGCCGAGCAGGACCAGTCCTGCGTGCGCTGCCACAACGCCCCCGGCGATGAGGACAACGGCGGGCTGTGCGACGCCTGTGCCGAGGATGAGTACCAGGCCCGCATCCACCCCGAGACTGGCGACCCGGAGTACATCGAGGCCCACAAGAACGTCGAGGCCCTGAACGAGGCCCTGGCCACCGTGAACGAGGCCCTGGAGGACGCCCCGCCGACCGACTCCCTGCTCGACGCCATGGTGCAGGACGCCACCCCGGCCCGCTGCCCCGCTTGCGGCCTGGACGTGCTCCCCGACGGCACCTGCAGCAACCCCGGTTGCGGCGACGCCGACGCCCCGCTGGACGATGTGGCCGCACGCGGACCCCTGGGGACCCGCAAGCGATGCCCCGATTGCGGCTGCCGGGTGGACAACGGGCATTGCACCAACAGATCCTGCGAGGAGGACTCGGGCGCCCCTGTGGCCGCCAAGGATGCCGAGACCTACACCGAGGCCAAGTCCACCGCCGAGGCGAACGGGGTGCCCGCCGCCATCGCGGAGCACATCGCCAAGGATGCCGTCGAGGACGCCAAGCCGAAGCCCACCGCCAAGCCCAAGGCCCGCAAGACCGGCGCCACGTTCTGCAACTCCTGGTTCGGCACCTCCGACAAGGTCACGCTGGTGGACGGCAAGGTCGCATCCTGCACCGCCCACGACGGCGAGCAGGTCCTCCTCCCGGAGGCGCCCGCCACCTTGACCCTGGAAGACGCACAGGACCTCCACGAGGCCGTCACCGGGCGCCCCTGCCGCCGCAAGGTCCAGGGCGACGTCATCTACCGCATCAACTCCTACCTCCGGGGCAAGGACGCCCGCCCGGCCCGCGAGCCGAGCAAGGCCAGCAAGGTGCGCCAGCTGGTCAAGGACCTCGCCGCGCTGGTCACCGACCAGGGCGCGAACCCCGAGATGCTCGACCACCTGGAGGACCTCGTCGCCCGCGCCAAGGACCTGGCCTAATCACCCGGCGGGGGCGCAAGGCCCCCGCCCACCTGGCCCCTTTTCTCCCGCCTGAAAAAAAACTTCGCCTCGCCTTCACTTTTTCCTTGTAGCAGACGATATCGTCTGATATTGGTAGTAGTCATGAACACGAACACTACCACGGAGAGCAACATGAAAGAGCGCACCATCACGATGAAGACCGCCGCCTGTACCCTGACCTACGCCGCCTACGATGCCACCCTGGAGAACGGCCAGCCGGTCACGCTCCTGGGCGACTTCGGCGACTGGGCCGTCTATGCTGGTCGCCTCGGTGACAACGTCGCCATGACGAAGTCGCTGGTCGCCGCCAAGCTCGGGACCATCACCCGCCACGCCACTTTCGGCAGCTGGTACGCCAGCCGGGTCCGGCAGAGCGGCAAGACCGAGTACGCCTTCCTGGATAAGGCCCTGGCCCACCTGACCCGCTAGAACGGAGAACAGCATGAACACCGATAGAACGGAGAACAGCATGAACACCGAAAAGCAGACCATCAAGACGAAGACCGGCTACGCCACCCGCATCCTGACCCGCACGCCTGTCAAGGGTGCGAGATACCCCGGCACCCCGGCCCCGGCACAGTTCCTGATCACCTATGGCCCCTTCCACCCGTCCACCGCCGATGGCCAGTTCCTCGGCCCCATCGCCGCCCCGGAGGTGCTCTAATGCCGAGCCTGTCCAACGCCGCCGTCGCCGCCCGCATCCTGCTCGCCCTGAACAACTCGAAGGCCCTGCTCTCGACCGCTGAGTTGGCCACCGCCGCCGGGCTGCCCTACTCCATCACGGCCGAGGCCCTCCGGCACCTCCACGTCGTCGGCCGGGTGTTCCGGCTCAAGGGCAAGGCCACTGACCGCCGCTGGTTCACGGCGTCCTTTCAGCGGTAGCACCTCTCGCCCCCGCCCGGCCCCGTACCCGTGAGGGTCGGGGCTTAGGGCAGTAGAACAGCAAACCACTACCACAGGAGAACGAACATGATTATCGACGTCGTAGAAGCAATCAAAGGACTCTCGGTTGACAGCGCCTGGAGCGGCGAGGGCCTGACGCCGTGGTGGCACGGCCTGGACCGGGGCGCCGGCAAGGGCGCCCTGGAGTCGGCCCTCGGTGCCGGTTTCCTCACCGCCATGGATGCCCGCGAGCCCGCCGGCCTCACCTGGGAGCCGGAGCTGGAGCGCATGTATACGATACAGGGCGCCATCGACAACTTCCGCGCGATCATCCGCAACGACACCAGGAACGTCCTCGGGGTGGTCTCCGACCGCTACCAGGTCGTCAGCAACGAGGGTATGGCGACCGTGGCCGACTCGGCCTTCAACGGGGAGGCCCGCTGCACCGTCGCGGGGTCCCTGGGCGGCGGCAGGACGGTTTTCTACTGCATGAAGCTGCACAGCTTCCAGGTCAAGGGCGACGACTCCCCGACCGACCTGTACATGGTTATCACGTCGGCCCACGATGGCACGGGAGCCGCCAAGGTCCTCGTCAGCCCGGTGCGCGTCGTTTGCCAGAACACGCTCCGCGCCGCCCGCCAGTCCGCCGCGTGGGAGTCCACCATCCGCCACACCGGCGACACCGACGCCAAAATGGGCGACGCCATGCTCGCCCTGAAGCGGGCCGAAAAGTTCGGCGCTCACTTCAACGCCCTGGGCGACATCATGGCCGACACCCGGTACGACGCCGCCGAGTACGGCTCCACCCTGGCCACCGTCATGACCGCCACCAAGAAGGAATTGGACTGGTTGAAGGCGCAGCAGGACGACACCACGAAGTCGGCCGGCTCCTGGGTACCGTCCCCGAACGCCCCGCTCCTCGACCAGCTCATCACCGCCGCGCCCTTCGTTCCCGAGGACCTCATCAGTAAGCGGGTCCGGGACGAGCGCGACATCATGGAGCGCATGCTCACGGCCGGTGAGGGCGTCGAGGGCACCGGCCTGGAGGGCACGGCCTGGGGCGCCTTCCAGGGCGTCACCGAGTACTACGACCACCACAAGACGGCCAACCTGCGCGAGACGCGCAACGGGGACGCCGCGAGCCGCCGTGCCCAGTCCATCCTGACCGGAGACGCCGCCCGCGCCAAGGGCGACGCCCTCGACATTATCCTGGCGCAGACCAACCTGGCCGCACAGGCCGACGCCATCATGGCGTAGCACCCTGCCCGGCCCTGCACGACGCAGGGCCGGGCGCTACCACTGGAGAACCTATGGACCCGAACGCAAACCTAAGCGAGGCCCTGGCGCTGGCCGCCGACCTTGTTGAAGCCGACAGCTACGATGGTGACCTCGTGGACGACGCCCCCCGCCTGGCCGAACTTGTCCTGGCGCTGCACAACTGGCTCCGCTCCGGCGGCTTCCCGCCCACCATCTGGGCCCGTACCAAGCCCGAACCCGTTGACTGCCCCGGCTGTGGAGCCCCGCTCGTCAAGCCCGACACCTCCACCGCCACGGGTCGCGGGCCCTTGAGTCGGGCCCTGGCCGCCGCCGCCAAGTCCACTGCCACGCGCTGCTCGGCGTGCGGGTTGATCCTGCGTGCCCCCGGCGTGCCTCGCCCCGACGTGCTCAAGTGTGCCAAGTGCGACGGCGTGTACCTCGACTCCAACCTGTTCACCGTCAACGGCGAGACCGTTTGCCACAAGTGCGTCGGAGGTGCGAGATGACGAAGGCGAAAACCACGACCGTCCTCGTCCGCATGCGGGAGTCCCTGAAGAAGCGGATTCGGCGGCACATGAAGTCCACCGACCAGGAGCACTTCGGCGCTCAAAACCACGTCCTCGTCCGCGCCATCGAGCGCGGCCTGGATGCCATGGAGGAGGACCACCGCCGCTCGGCCGACGGCCTGGTCGGGGCCAGCAAATGACGGACCCGCACCTGGCGCAAGTCCAGCTCGCCTCGATCATCGTCACCCAGTCGAAGCAGGGTGGCGTGCACGTTCCCTGGCACGTCGCGCTCGACATCGCGGCTCAACAAGTGACGGTCATGGTCGGAGATAATATCGGTAACTTGCATTGCCCGATCTGCCACGTCCAGCTTGCCGGCCCTTATGCTGCCGGCCCCATCGCTTGCCACGTCTGCGACCGGATGTTGGAGCTGGTCGCCGACCGGCGCGGTGTGCTCGGCACCCTGCTCCGGCTACCGAGGGTCGGGCAGGACGACTAGCCCGTCTGCGAACCCCGCCTGTTCCAACGCCCCCGTCGTCGCCGGCCCTGGTATCCCGTCCATCACGACGCCCAGCTCCGCTTGCCAGAACTTCCACCAGCTCCGGTCGTCGTGCTCCATTGTGGGACCCGTGCGCTGATAGGTGAGCGGCATGTATCCAGCGTCGACCAACGCCTGGAAGAATTCGGGGCCAGGGTCGTTTGGCTTGTGCTTCGTCTGGTGCATATGCCCGACCACGCCTACCACGTCGCGGCCTCCACGCCGGATGCGGGGGACGGGGGTCACGACTTTCGGGTCGACGCACTGGCGCTGGATGCCGAAGTGGCGGCACAGCCAGTCGCACACCTCGACGGCGACCTCAATTTGTCCCTGGTACACGCCGCCCTTCGGGTCCCTGCGCTTGGCGATCTCGAAGCCGATCGTGTAGGAGTTGAGCGCCCCGGCGTTGCGGCTGGCGTCACGGTACAGGTCGCAATGCTGGCCCACCGACCCGTCGTAGTCGATCGTGAAGTGCGCCCCGGCCTTGCGCCCGTCCCTGCGCCACCACGACGCGACCTTGACCTCCACGCCCCTGTCGGGGCCGAAGCCCGGTAACACCCTGGTCCGGTAGCACAACGTCGTGTGCGCCGTGATGTTCCTCACCCATGACTGGCCACGGGGGCGCCTGTCCTCAACTGCCAGGGCGAGGCGGGAGTCGTCGCGGTAGTTCACCACGACAATCGGTGTGCCGTCCCGGCCGGCTGGTTGGACCTCGCGACCGTTGATTATGAATCCCGGCAACGTCTCCTCCTCGGGCCTCGGAGCGGCCCTGTGCCGGCGTTTTGCCGGGGGATATAGCAGCACAAGGGCCGTGGAGTGGAAACTCGCCCACGGGTGGCTACGGGCTTCCGGCGGGACATGTGGCGCTTGAGCAGAAGACGAACCCGATCCATCTTCCAACGCCTCGGGGTCCTGCGCTTGGGCGGTACCACGTAGCCCCATGTGTAGTGCAACCAGTACGGGTGGCGTGGAGCCTGGCGACACCGGCCTTCGGCGTGCCACCGCTTCCAGTATGCCAGGACTCGCACGCCCTCCCGGATGTTAGCCTTCGGCTCCCGGATTTTACGGCGCACTTGCATCAACCCGTGATTGCGGTCCACGGGCTCGTAGGCTCGCTCTCGGAAGCCGGATTCGACCCAGGCCCTGGACGCTGCCACAAGTGGATCGACCCCCGCACGACGGCCCTCCGTCACGAAGGCGGTTGCGTAGGTCCTTGCTTGCTCCGGCTTCAGGTGCGGAAAGAACGCCAGGAGCGCCAGCGCCAGCGCCGCGCTCATTCGTCGCCGTAGGTGGCGATGAAGAACAGTGCGGCCGCGCCCGCCCCGATCCAGGCGAGCACCATGGCCGCTGTGACGACCCAGCTCATCGGTCCGCCAAGATCTTGCCCACCGCATCGATGGTGGCGTCGACATCTGCCTCGCGTTGGGCGGTACGCTTCTTTGCGGACGCCCGAATGGCGTCGAGGTCCAGGTCCTCACCGCCGGCCTGTGCCTCGGCTACCAGGTCGGCCACGAGGGCGAGCAGGGCGGCGATTGCAGTTGCGAGCGCACTCATAGGCTACCCCCGGGAAACAGGCCCGCCTTGCGGGCGATGACGACGGCACGCTGGAGCGCATCGAGAGCCGCCTTGATCCACTTGTCGGACCCCGGTTTCTTGGCCAGGACCAACGGCCCCCCGACAACGATGGCAGCGTCGCCGGCATCGAGAGCCCCCTTGAACGCCTTGAGCGCCGACAGGCAATCGGCAGCGCCAGGACATGACGGCAGCGAGGTCGCCCCGGAGTTGGCGCATTTCTGGGCCTCGACTTTGCACTTGGCGTCGAACAGCGGGTGGCCGGTGTCCCACGTTTTGCCAATGGCCCGACCGGCGTAGTCCAGGCGCTGGATCGGCGTCATGCCGCACCCTGCCAGGACGAGGAACAGGAGCGCCGCCACGAGCGGCAACTTGCGTCGTTTACTTTTCATCGGGCGGCTCGCACTTACCGGCCTTCGCCAGTCCTCGGCTCACGGCGTAGGAACTGCCCAGGAGACCGCTCGTGCCGATGACCCACTTGATCAGGTCCGTTGCGGCTGTTGCGGCTTCCTTGCCTTCGCCCAGTGCCCCGGCGGCCAGGGCGGCAAACACGCCGACCAGGACGACCAGTACGACACCGACCGCCACCTTAAATTCCGATGTTTGAACGCCGATCTTGAACGTCATGCGATCCTCTCCCTTAGTGAAACTTGAGCAATCCCATCGACGCCAGCAATCCCATCACCGCCAGGATCGCCCCGGCGCCGAGAACGACGGCCTTCCAGGAGCCGAGCCATCCCGCCTGGCGAATGTCCGACGAGCCGATGCGCAGCTCAACCCTGTGGAGGCGGTCCGAGCTTTTCCGGTGTCGCGCCTCGCCGCGATTGCGGTGCTCCTCGCAGTCGTCCTTGGACACCAGGGTGTCGAGCTTCGCGTGGATGCCGACCAGGCTCTCCGTCTGGCCGTCAACCTTGCCCTCCAACCTGCCGAGGGCACGCTGTTCGTCTGCCGTCATGGGGCCTTTAGTCTCGGTCCCCAGGATCGGGCTGGCCCACCTCGGCGTCCGCGCTGGTGCCGGGAAACGCCCTCTCGGCCTCGCCCGTGATGTACGGCGCCAGCAGGCGCAGGGCCTTGCGGTATACCTTGCGCGGGATGGCGGCCCGCACGCTTATTGGCTCGCGGCCGACCAGCAGGCCGAAGCCGGCGAATTGCTCGGGGCCGGCGCCTTCCTGGCCGCGCTCCACGCCGACGCTGATGAAGTCGGCGAGGCGCCAGGTGCCTTCGAATTGGGATTTTGTGATGGGCATGGGAATTTCTCCTGCTAGATGTACGCGAGCCGGAATTTTGAGAACGTGGCGTCGGTGCTGATGCCCGGGTCGGACAGTCCCACGAGGGCTACGCGCGAGCCGGGGATACGGTTCCATCGGTCGGCCTCGGCGTTGATCTCCGCGATGTAGGTCCAGCCGGTGTCGGCGGGCTCGCTGCTCACGGCGGCCGTGCTGTAGTAGGCTTCGAAGCCCAGGCCGTTGCCGACGATCATCACCCAGCATGACCCCTGCGAGATATCGCCCACGTTGAGCTTGATCCCGTCGTCCTCCTCCATCAGCAGCAAATTGTACGCCGAGCCCTGTTTGAGAAGCACGACCCGGCTGAACTTGTCCCGGTTGCCATCCGTGTCGGGGCGGTAGAAATACAGCCCGATCCCTTGTCCGGCCGTGCTGCCCACGGACATGTGAACCCAGGCGCGGAAGTGCAGAGCGTGAACGGGCACGCTGGCGTCAAGTGAGGTGTCGCCGCTGCCGGCGTCCCACACCGCCTGGTCGCTGCTGCTGGTCATGGCAAGGGCGGTCGTCTCGGTGATCGCGCCACCGGTAACGCCCGCGTCGATGTTGTCGGTCCATTCGGCGTGACGGGCGCTGTCGTCCAGGTCGTCGGTGAAGCCGGTGCGGATCTCCGTGCCGGTGTGTACCATGACGCGCCCGGCGCTGGGCATATACTCACTGGTGACGTTGTCCGTCTTGATCAGGCCGTCACCCTTGAACTGATACAAATCATACCAGGTCGGCCCGCCCGTGTCGTAGAATCCAATGGTGAACAGGTCCAGAACGGGGGCGGTGCCGCTGACGCCAGCGCCCACCACGATCGCGCGGTTGCCGGCGCTGTTCGTGCGGCCCGTGGTAACGAACTTGTAGGGGCCGTCGGCCGTGGCGTAGTGTAGGCCGCCAGCGCCGAGGCCGCCGTAGGCGGTGTTCGGATAGCTCGCGATCTGTGGCGTGGTGCCAACCTGCACGAACGACGACGCGCGAACCTGTGTAAATCCCAGGCACGCGCCCGACAGGTTCGTGGTGACCAGGGTCGGCGCCGCTCCACTGGTCACGTCCTGATCGATGTAGGTGTGATCGGACCCATTGCCGCCCGTGTGCGTAGCCAGCTCGGCGGTGCTCGCCATCGCGGTGCCGACCACCGCCTCCAGCTCCGCCTCGCTGTCGATCTGGCCCGCCGATAGTTTCGTGCCGTAGCCCATAATCAGTACCTCTCGCCGTCGACCTCGCCCAGCGCGATGTCGATGTTCCCGCCGCCAAGGGCGCTAACGTGGCAGTACAGGCGGTCGAACGCCCCGGCGTACTCCAATGGCTCGGCGTGCGCCAGACTGTCGCCGCCCCACGAGAACGTCTCCAGGGCATACCAGGTCGTCTGGGCCGTGGCGTAGCCGTAGACGGTGACCGTGGCGGTGTTCGCCTTGTTCACTACCAGGTGTACCGGTACGCCACGCATGCGCTTGTCCAGCGCCACGCCGTGACTGGCCAGCGTTGGCGCACTATTGGTGCTGCCCGTGGACGCAAGAACCTCGGTCCAGGCGGCGATCTGCGAAACTCCCATTGTGCTCCTCCTCGTTAGTAGGGCGGACCCGTTTGCCAGCCCGACAGGCCGTACAGATACATAGTCTCCGTTGTGACGCCGGAGATCCAGCCGAAAATATCGACCTTGTTGCGGCCGGTGCCCGTGGCAGTGTCGGCCGCGCTGGCGTCCAGGTAGATGAAGTCGTTTGCATCGCCATACCAGGCGTTAGCCGCCCCGTGCGTGATCGTAATATCCACGTAGTTGCTGGCGCCGCCGCCGGCCGAGAAGTTTGGGCCGTGAAACCGGACTGTTCCGTTGGCGCTGCCGCCGCTCGCTTTGCCGTACACCCGGCACAGCACCTTGACCAGCTTGCCGTTGTCTTCGTCCTGCGCCCCCCAGCCCGCGTGCTGGACATGACAGGACACGCCGGGGCTAGTTCCCGTGCGGCTCGTGACGGTCTGATCGATGACGTTTTTTTGACTGCCACTTGTGACCACGATGGCGGTCTGGTCGGTGCTCGCCGGGGTGGCCCAGGAGCCCGCCGCACCCGCCGCCGACCAGGAAAAGCACCGGGGCCTCGACGTGGTCTGGAGCTCGTGGAAGTGCGCTCGGATGTCCTCCAGGATGTCGGCAAGCACGACCTGGCCTTTTTTCGCCTCGGCGGGGTCGACCACGTTGTGGATGGTCGTGTCGAGCTGCGAAAGCGGCTTCTCCTGGAGCACCACGTCGAGGGCGGTGAAGCCGTCAAAGGTGCTGACGGCCTCGCTCACTTCCGCGTCCGCCGCCGCGCCCCTGGCATAAACGAAGTCGTCGTAGAACGTGTCCTCGAACTGGTCCACGCTGGCGGCGGTGTAGTTGTTGTTGCTCGTCTTGTCCACCACGGCCCCGCCCGTGTAGCGGCCCAGGTAGCTGTCGCCTGTGCCGGAGGTCCTCGGCACCGCCAGGGTGCGGTAGACCACGTCGCGGGCGTTGGTCACGCTGTCGTCGTAGGCGCAAATGTAGAGCGGGTCCGACCCTGCGCTGTCGGCGTTGGCGACCGGTTGTGCCTTGCTGAAAAGTAAACGGGGCTGGTGCGCCAGGCATCGATTTAGGGCGTGTGCGAGGGCCTCCACGGCCTTTGAGCGGTTGCCCATACGGACGTCGGTGCCGTCGTTTTTGCTCTGCCGGTAGTTGCGGCACCACGCCGTCAGGTCCAGGCCGGCAAGGAAGTAGTTTGTCGGGATGATTGCCATCGGCTCACACGTAAATCGGGGTGACGTCCAGGCTCGTTATCTGCGCCTGGTTGCCGGAGGTGTTCTCGGCCGTCAGGACGAAAAACACGCCGGTCGAAATATTGACCGAGGCCGGCAGTTCCAGCGTTTGGCTGACGGTGATGGCGTGCGTGCCCGAGCTAGTTTGAGCGATGCGAACGCTGTCGTAGTCCGCCGACAGGGCCGTCGTGTCCAGGATCACGTCGCCCAGGTAGATCTGGCTACTGGCGTACAGGTCCCAATCGACCGTCGAGGAACCGGAGGTGCGCTCGTGTCCCACGCTCACCGAAAACTTTGTGAAGCCGTGAGGAATGAGCCGGGGGGCGAAGACGGCGATCACGTTCTCGTCGGTGTTGCTGGTGTCCTTGCTGGCCCACGCGGGGAGGCAGATCTCCGAGATCACTTTTTCCCGACCACCGCCCCACCTTGCCCAATTGTTGAGCCCGTCGGCCAGGTCGCGGATCGCACGCACCGACAGACCGTCCTCCCCGGCGGTTTCCCGGTTACTGATAGCCCGGTATTGTTCAGTCCACGTCGCGGCCATTATCCGTACCTCGCGGCCCTGTCGGCGCTGTTGAGCAGCTCAGTTGTCTCGTCGGCTTGCCAGGTCCCCTTCGCCACCTGGCCCGCCACGACCTCATCGTAATCAGCGAACACGACGACGTGCTCCTTCGTGGCGTCCCAGCCGGCGGCAACGATGGCAGCGCCGGCCCCCGCTTCCAGGGTCAACACGCTGGCCCCGTCGGTCTCGTAGTCGGAGGCGCACGCGTATGGGCCGTAGATATCCGGGGCGGTGGGGTCGCTGGGTGCACGCTCGATAATGTAGATCTCCCATGTGCTCGCGAACGGCTCCCCGTCGTCGGGGTCGGTGCCGGTGCCGTACTGCCCAGCGACCAGGAACAACTGGTCGTTGGCGTTGTGCAACCCGCCCGACCAGCCGGGGTCGGCCTTGCTCTTGTCTACCAGCGCCGAGGGCGCCCACGGGGTGCCGTATGACGCATACTGCGACAGGAGCATGATCGTCGCCTGGCCCACGTAGCCGGCTTGCTCGGTGAAGTCCCAGCTGGCGTTGAGCACGAGGCCGTAGGTGTCCACCGACATCGTCCCCGAGCCTGTCGGGTCCATGAGCCTATCGGAGACGACACGGGCCACGTCGCCCACGTACAGGCGGTTGAGCAGGGTCGGGGCCAGGGTGCGCTGGTAGACGGTGGAGGGCCAGCGCAGGGGCCGGCCAATCAGTTCCGCCTGTAGGAGCGACCGTGCCAGGCTCGACTTGTCATCGATGTAAATGCCGGGGTGCTCGATGGCGACTTCCTTGATCAGCCCGTTCTGGCCTTGCTGCGAGTCGATGTCGTTCAACTTGACCTCGGGGCCGAACTTGCCGGAGGTCCTGTCGTACAGGGCCTTGACGACGTAGCGGTTGATGACGGTATCGGTGCTCCGCTCCTCGCTTGGCCATTCGCCCGGGTCCAGGTTGTTCGTGGCGTCCAGGGTCACGTCGTAGTCGTCCACGCCCGGCAGAATGGATGGCGTCAGCGACAGTTGCTCACGCGCCCACCGGAGCACGAAGCCGAACAACTGACATTCCCTTTTGACCAGGTCGAGCCACGATGTGCCCTCGGAGATGACGTAGGCGCGGCGCTGTGCCAGGTCCTTGCTTTTCAGCACGGCGTCGGCGTCCAGGAACGACTGCTTATCGACGAGGTCGGCTTGCATCCCGACGGAGAAACTTAGCGGCATCGTGTCGTAGGTGGCGTCGTTGTACGTGCTCGTGCCAGTGCTCAACAGTGGATACAGGAGCAGCTCGAAAGGCCCACGCGGGGCCTTGTCGCTATCCTTCGCCCACGTCGGGATGTAGATCTGTTCGATTACGGTGCGGTTGTCCCCGGCCTTGGAACCGACGAAGCCGTCCACCGACACCTTCGACACCTCGGGCAGGTAGAGCGAGAGGTACGCCACGCCGCTTGTGCCGGTCAAGGTCTTCGCCGTGTAGCGCCCCTGATAGGCGCCCTTCGTCTTCGCCTGGTACGGGTCCAGCTGGGCGTCGTCAATCTCAAACGCGGCGATGGCGGAACTGTTGTCGCCCTGGTTTGCGATCAACTCATCGGCGGCGGCGTCAGCCGTGGAGGTGCAGTAGATGCGGCTACCGTTGCACGTCTGGTCGAGCGGGTGGTACTCGACGTAATAGGTGGCCGACTTGTGGGTCACCGCCCCGCCAGCGTTGACGTGCAAAACGACCTCCTTTCGACCATCGAAACCCATTGCCTGGAGGACATGGTTCGTGGCCCCGGTCAACTTCTTTGCCTGGCGGATTCGCATCGTCTGGTCACCGCCACCAGCGTTGACCGCCCACAATTCTCCCTGGCCATTGTTGCCCCGCTTGGCCCCGACTCGGATGCCCCATAATTTTGTGGAGTAGATGGCGTCGAGCTGCGAGTTGACCTCCGCGAACAGGTCCGTCGGCGTGTTGTAATAACCGGAGGTCGCCAGTTCAAAATTGGTCGTACTGTTGACCTGGGCGCCGGCGCTGTGGACCGTGATATCGACGAACCGGCCCACGTCCCCGAGCAGGTTGATGCCCTGGAGGTGCGCGGTCGGTTGCTCGCGCGGCACCTTGACGTCGAGCTGTTTCATGATGGAGCCGCATGATAACTTGTACCGGCCGGTCTGGCCGTCCCTGTCGATGCTGTCATCGATGAAGCCGCACCATAGGAGCACGGCCTGGGCCTCGGCGTTCCAGCCGGCGGTCGCGCGGTCGTAGGTGTGCACGTAGAGCCCGACCCTGCGCCCGGTCCAGGAGAACGGGACGACCCCGACACCGACCGCCATGCCGTGCGTTTTGGCCACGGGCCGGAGCTGGGTTGCCGCCCAGTTGGAGCCCGTGATCGGATACAGGCCCCGGGTGCAGCCGGTGAACGATGTCGCCGTGGTCCCCGTGTAGGTGAACGTTTCCTGGCCCATGTACGCCGTACCGGCCGGTGAGGCGAAGCCGGTGGTGGACTTGACCGGGATGGTCGCCGCGTCAGCGTCCACGTACTCGCTGTACGAGGTGCCGCCCGTGACCCTGGTATGAACGTTGTCGTCCCACCGAGCGGAGGCGAACAGCTTGCCAAACCGGGACACGCCGACCGACTCTTCGATGTCCTCCAGTTCGAACTGCATTGCGTCCAGTTCGACCGTCATGCTCGTGAGGTCCAGGCCGGCGGAAAACTCGGCGGGCGGGTGGAGGCACACCAAGGGATCGCGGGACCAGCCGCCGCCAGTGTCGGGCGGGTCCTCCTCGCCACGCTGCCACAAGTTGTACTCGTAGCCGTCGATGCGGAGGAACAGGCGGCGGCGAACTCCCGTCGCCTCCTGGAGGTCGGCCGCGACCGTCATCCCGATACCTGCTTCCAGAGCGGGACCCGCACCGTCCACAGCCCGTTCCAGGTTGCACGCTGGCGCTCCCTGTAGTCCTGCCAGGAGCCGAGGCCCTCGCCACTACCCGCCCATACGGCGGTGACGTAGTCGGTTGCGCTGTTGGCCGTCCTGTCGGGGTAGCACCTCATCGGCTGGGCCTCGTGGGCCACGTCCGTCCAGAATTTCTCAAGCGCCGCCCAGACGGTGGCCGACCCGGTCACGACATCGGCCTCGGGGAGGTTTTGATACTCGATGTCGGCGTCGTAGATCAGCGACCCCTTGAGTTGGTACGTGGTGCCGTCCTCGGAGCGGTGGGCGATACTGGTCGACCTGGGCGCCCACCATGTTGCCAACGTGCCGGGGTACATCGACGCCGGCTCTGACGGGCGCCATAGGTAGCGGGCTTGATCGCTGCCGGTGTAGGCGCTGCCTCCGGTGGTCGTGGTATCTTCGAAGCCGAGCAGGTCGCGCAGGTCGGTGTCGGTCCAAACGATGTCGCCGCTGGCGCCCAGGTTTATCGACACGAGCCCGGTGCTGTCGTCCAGCGTCACGGTGGCGGTGGTGAACTTGTTCGCCGCACCCGCCGCCCTGATGACGGCCTGGAGGTGCTCCAGGAGCTGATCCGTGGACTCGGCAGTGTAGCCGTGCAGGTAGTAATCACCGGTCGTGAGGGCGGCGGCTGTCGGCCCCCACGGGGTGCCGTCGGTGCGACGCAGCGTGAAGTCTTTGTTGTCGGCGGTGATCGCGAACCGGCCGAGGTATTTTTGGTACGTTGCCATGGTTACGCCGCGCTCTTTACGGTGGCTTCAAGTTCGTATGCGGCCAACCTTGCCGCCGCCTTGTTGCCGTGGAAGTTTTTGAGGTCGATGTTGACGATGACGGGGCGCTTGTCCTCCTCCCGCCTGGACCCGAACGATTGATAACTGGGCGAGGTGCCCGTGGTCGACTTGGCGGCGGCAGACGATGACCCGCCTGGAGCGGTGGCCGCACTCATCGCAAGGCCCGCCCCACCGGCCAGGACGGCGGCACCAGCGTAGAGCCCGGCGGCGGTCATGTGGCTAGCCACGGCCACCGGATTCATCCACTGGGCGGCGGCTGCCGCAAGGTTCATCAGCGACTGAACGGTCGCCTCGGAGGCGATGCTCAACAGCGTTGACTTGAGCATTTTTGCCATCGCAGCGCCAATCGACTCGCCGCCCTGGATTGCAGCATCAGCGGCAGACCACATGCCGCCCGCGATGCCCGCCAACGACTGGCCCAGTTGCGGCAGGACTGCGCCGCCGACTTCCTGGAGCTGCGTCATGAACGACTTCGAACTCATCGCCGCCTTTTCGGTCGAGGCGATAAACGCTTTGTTCTCCCGGTTCACCTGTGTAAGCCCGTCGGCCAGGGCTTTTATGCCGCTGCCCTCGTACTCCGGCATAGGCCGAGGGCCGGTGCCCGTGGCGCCCGCGATGACACCTGACGCCGCGCCGACCCCTACCCCTGGAGTAAGCCCGAACGCGCCCACGTCGTAGCCCAGCGCCCCCGTGGTGGATGCCGAGGCCCTGCGCTTTGCCGCCGCCGCCCGCGCCTTGTCCCGGTTGATCTGGTCCTGCAATTCCTTGCGCCGCTTCTCGGCGTCCTTGCGGGCTTGCTCGTCTGCCAGTTTACGGGCACGGTTCGCGTCGTCCATCGCCTTGACCCGCTCGCGTTGCTGGCGCTTGAGCAGGGCGATCGTCGCCTTGGTATCCTGCTCCTGCTTAAGCAGGTTGGCCCGGTCGGTGGCGACAGGTCGCGGGACGTCAACGCCGACCATCCGCAACAAGCGCCGACCGTGTGCCTCGCCGAGTTGACCGATGCGCTGGGCCCGACCGGGGCGGGACCTCCCCAGGCGTGTGCGGATCTGCCGGAGCCGCTGCTCCTCCTCGGCGATCTTCTTACCGCTCTCCACGACCCCGCCACGGTGACCGCTGTCGGCCTCGATACCTTTCATGAGCGCCCGGCTGGCCGACGCGACCCGCTTCAGGGCGTTGACGAAAAAGTCGGACGATAGGACGGCGGCGCCGATGCTGCCGACGATGTTCTGATAGGCGTTCTTAACCTGGGCCAACCGCTCATTGGTGTTCGCCGCCTCCACGGTGACGCTGCCGAAATTACCTTCCAAGATCTTGAGCGCCCGGGCGGTGCGCTGCGCCTGGGTACCGGAAAACTGGATATTGAAACCGAGCTTGCGGAAGACCGTTGTCGGTGCCCCCGTCGTGATGGATTTTGTCAGCTTCTCCATCGCTACGGCAGCGTCTCCACCTGTCGCCCTGGCGAACTTCACCGCCGCCACCGACACGGCGTTCATCTGCTTTTCGGTGGCACGAAACTGGCCGTTCTGAAGTTGCATCCGAGAGCGGACCAAATCCAGGTCCGAAATGATGCCGGCGCTGGCCTTGCTCATGCCTCGGAGCGCCTGTGAGTTCTTGCCGATCCAGTCCTCGTGATCGCGGGCGACCTTGATCATCCCGCCCATGACGCTCGACAGCTTACCAACAATTTGCATCGTCGCGGCGATGGCGGTTGTTGCCATGTGGAACGTCGCGGCCATACTTTTCGACCCGCGAGCGGCACCCTTTTGCGCCTTGGCGAGGTGCTTGGTCACGAGGGCCAGTTCCTTTTCGGCCTTCTTCTCCAGCCGAATCGCCTTCGCCTGTTTTTTGACGTTGACCAGCACGCCCGAATTATCGAGTACCCATTCGGTAACGACGGGCTTGCTCCCACTTCCAAGAGCCATTTATACCTTCCTCGATTCGGGCTTCAGCGACGCCATCAGCGCCCCCGTTCTGAAAAGCGCGGGGAGGTCCTTGCGACCGGTCTCCCGCTCCTTGCGCTTGATGGTGCTCTCGGCCAACGGCTTGACACGCCCCCGCTCGCGCCGGCCTTCCTGGACGTGCGTCCGAATGGCTTTGATCTGTACCTTGGCCACATTGTGGCCCGCCGTATCCAGGCTACCAAGCCGGCCCCGCATGTATTCGCGTATGGCGGACTGCCACAGTTTGCGCCCCTGGTCCTCCTCGGTCTTCGTCAGAAATATCACGTTGCGCCCGTGCTTCGCCCAGTAGCGCAGAATGATCACGTTGTCACCGGCCGACCGCCCTGGTGATGCACTTGCCCCAACGGATGCAACCCGAGGCCGCTCCTTCGCGAGACGACGCTGGAGGTTCTCCACCTGCCGGAGCCCGGTTGTCTTCGAAGAGTACATCTCACACCGCCTGTTGATAGTTTTCCCACGCCGCCTTTTCGGCGCTGGCTAATCGCAAGTATACCAGCAGCGGGGCCGGCATGTCGTCTACTGGACCGAGCCGCCCGCCCTCGTAGTCGGACAGCTCCTCCATTATCGCCTGAACGGCCGGCGAGCGACGGAACCACTGAGGGCACGTGTGCGTGTATGGGCGCTCGGTGGCCCCGCCGCCATCGCGGGAGGCCCCGAAGGACTGGCGGGCCTGGCCCTCGTGCCCGGGGCCCTCGGCGCCGGGGGTCCACGGGATGCCCGCCGAGCATCCGCATCCAAGCGGCTTCCGGCGCTCCGGGGGGCAGTATTCACAGCCGCCCTTTATCGGTAATTCGACGACACGCCAATGCTTTTTGCCATCGGCGCGTCGGTGCTCCTCCACGTCTACGGCCCAGTACGACGCGCGGAGGGCTTCGGCAAAGGGAGATGTACCTCGCTGATCTCCTGGATCATGGTCGACAGGCCGGCGAGGAGGTCCGTTTGCAGGCCGACCTCTGTCATCCATTCGTCGGTGATCAACTCGCCCAGGTTGCTTTCGGCCTTGACGGCGACCGGTGGCATTACCTTCGACTCGCCATTGTCGCCTTCTAGCAGGTAGTTTTCCACCTTGACCAGTCCGGCCCGCGTGACGAAGTCGGCGAAGCCGCCCGGGTCACCTTGGAACGTCTGGGCGTAGCGGATCTGCTTTCGGGTGAGTGGCTTCACCGTCCACCATGTCGGCTCGCCGTCGAGCGTGATGTGTTTCATCTCCCACAACGACTCCCGGTAGGCGGCGAGGTCGGACTTGTCCAGGTCTACGGCGGGGTCCAAAATGGATAGTTCGCCCAGGTCCACCGCCAGCACGACTCGCCGGCTTGCACATACACGTCGTCCGAAACTCATTCTGGCACCTCATCGTGGTGGGCGCCGTCACCGACTGGCAGTGGTACGTCGTGGACTCGCTCTGCCAGTGCGGGATGCACGGCTGCCCGATGCACTAGCGCCATGCGTAGTGCCAGGGAGGCCGTAGCGGCCACTGGTAGGTCGTTTGACTTGCTCAGGTCCTCCAGGTGCCCCACGGCATCCGGGTCGTCCTGGGCGGCCCTGGCGATGCACCGGGCGGCGGCGGTCGCGGTGTCCTGGACCACGCTGAACTGCGCGCGGACGTAGCGTTTGAAATTCATGTCGCTCCTGTGGTTTAGAGCAGGTGGATACGGATCGAGGCGTCCTGGAGGATCAGCGCATCGGTCGACAGGTCGGTTGCCCTGCCGCTGTCGCCCTCGTAGATAAGGCGCTGACCGAGCATGCGGTTGTACTCCATCGGGGTGGCGGGGTCCTGGACCAGGTGTGCCGACTGCATTTCGAAGGCGACCGTCGCCTCGGAGGCGTGGCCGAGCACGTACTGGATCTGCTTGGATGTGCCCCCGGTGAAGTCGTTTCTGCGCCCCGGCTCGTCGCCCCAGTACGCCGTCAGGGACATGGTCGGGCCGGCGTCCGAGCGAACCTTTTTCCAACCGGCGATGCCGTTGATGCCCTCGGGGTCGATGATCGGTACGAGTTCCATGCCGAGGTCGACCTCCACGTCGCCGCCCTGCACGGTGGACCGGGTCGTGGCGCTGTTGTCCCCGACCGCCAGGGTGCCGATGCCACGGTCCCCGGCAGGGTCGTCGCCCTGATAGGTGGACGTGTAGGAAAACGCCTCGGTGGTGGCGTAGGGCTCCACCCGCCAGTCGCCAACCTGGAACGCGAACTCGGCAAACGGTGCCTCGCCCGCCGCCAGCCCGCCGAATCCAACGATACCCGAGCACCCGATGATGTTCAAGAGCACGGGATAGTCGCTGGCCCCCGAACCGGCGTAGGAGCCGATGGCGAGGAACGACTGGTAGCTCTCGTCCGTGTCGTCCACGTAGAGCGTGTGCCCGTGTTTGACAGCATCGCTCGCCGCCGGGATACCGGGCAGCGCCATCATGAGGTCGTAGTCGTTGGCGTTGGCCGTCTTGACCACGCCGAACCGACCGCCGCCCTTGCCATCGCCCAAGGTGCCAACGAGGACGCCCTGGCCGGCCGTCTGACCGTGTGAGGCGGCGACGATGTTGGTGACGGTGGAGAGCGCCTCGGCCAGGTCGCTGATGGCGGTAGCCGGTGAGGCGATGCCGCCCATAACCTGGCCCAGGAGCGCCGCGACGGTCTCTGCCGTCTGGCTCGCGGACCCGCCGGGCAGGTACATCTTGAACTTGATCGACTGCGTCTCGACACCGCCGCTCAGCGTCTTAATGGGCGCGGGCCGGCCGTGAAAACGCTCCTGGACCGAGGCGTCGGGGACGCTGGCCAGGTGGAGGTCGCTCACGTCCAGGTCGTGGACCCGGAGTTTCGTTGCCGTGCCAGGATTCCACGCCGAGTTGTCGGCGGCGACGAAGGCGGTGGGGAACGTGGACCCGTTGTCGATATATCTCAGTTCCCAAAGGTCAAAATCAGAGGGCAGCGCCATCGGTCAGCTCCTATTCAGTTTCAAGCACGAAGCACGTCCACTCCAGGACGAGTTCGTAGATCTTATCGTTGCCGGCCAGGAGACGCAACTCGTCGCCCGTGCGGACGCGCTTTGCAAGGCCGATATTCGTGGTGGGATTGTCGTCGTCGTAGCCGAGCCTGTGGTCGGTGGCGATCGCCCCCCGGAGGTGCCGGCACAGGTCGTGTCGGTCCTGGGCGATCATCGCCATCGTGCGGCGGTGGCTACCCTGCCGCCTGGGATAGATGACGTGGACCCTGTACGTGTGCCACGCCTCGCGAATTTCGTTGGTCGTCGCCCCGATATCCTCATCGGAGCCGAGCCATTCGACCCAGAAACGGCGCGTCCAGCCGGTGCCTTTCGCAGGGTCCCGACCGTCCTCCACGTCCCACGCACGGAAGCGCCCCACGGGCCGGCCCTCGCCGGAGTAGGTGGGCGAGATCGCCCCGATGCGCCAATAGAAGTTATCGAGCACCCGGTGGAGCAGGGTCGCCATCAGCGCACCTGATCCAGCTCAAGCGGGTGCTCCTCGGCATCCGAGATGGCGTCGTCCTCGTCCAGGTCGATCCACCCGAGCGAGCCAGTCGCCTCGGCCTTGCGGCTGGACACCCGCCCGCGCAGCTCCTCCACAGCGTCGGGGCCCGCCCAGTCACCCTGGAGGATATCCACGCCCGACTCGTGGGCGAGGAGGTCGAATTCGGCCAGCGCCCACAGTTCCAGGTCATCGCCGGTGCGCACCAGCGCCGGCCGCCACCGCTTGCGGTCGCCCTCACCGAGCCGGCGTATACCCTTGCGGACCCGGTCCCACGCCTGGGCGCGGAGGTCGGCAAAGTCGCTACCCCGGGTGCTCCTGTGCTCCTGGGCGGTGAGGTCCGGGCGGTTGCGCTTCAGGTAGCGGGCCGACAGGCGGTTGGCAAGTGGGACCAGGACCACGTCGTAGTCGACTTCAAGGACGTAGTTGAGCGAGCCGACAGCATAGGACGCCCGGCCCCTGGATAGCTCGGCCAGCTCATCGACATCACTTGATTGCAGCTCACGGTAGAAACGGGTTCCCACGAACGTGCTCGACGAGGCGTGGGCGTACTCCAAAGGTTCGTCCAGGACAACGACCTTGCTGCTCGTGTTGATGCTCCTGACGACCACCCGCTCGACCTCCGAGAGGGTACTTGTTAACAGGTACTCAACACCGACCTCGACGCTGGTCGTGGCCGTCAGGGTGACGGAGTAGTCGCCCACGCTGGCCCCGGCTGAAAGAGTTGTATTGACGGCGTCCAGGGTGACGTTGGTCGTGGCGGCGGCTGTGATGGTGGCGCCGCTCCTGTCGAGCAGTTGAACGCTCGGGGTAGAGTCGGGCCGACCTTGTTGCGGATAGAAGTAGAGCCGCTGCCCTGATACGTCCTTGACGGCGTCGAAACGGTCCATAGCACCTCCGAAAAGGTGCCCGGGGCCAGGTGGACCCCGGCCCCGAGCAAGGTGTTACGCGTTGGCCAGCGCGGCGTAGGTGTCATAAACGAGCACGACACGCACGGCCCCAGCGTTAGGTGCGGTGTCACCGTCGGCGGTGCCACCCGTTGCAGCGATGGTGACCACAATGGCCTCGGCGGCAGCAAGGTGCGTCGGCGTTGCCACCCAACTGGACTTGCTGTTCTGCGTCAGCGCATTAGCGGCGGTCGGATAGCCGGCCGTGCCGTACTTGTCCGGGTCGCCGGTGGTGCCCAGCGACCAGGTCACCGAGGTGCCCGCGCCGGCCGCGAAGCCGATGGCGGTCTCGACGTTGCCCAGCACGGCGCGGATGACCGAGCCCGCCGGCACCGAGAACACTGCCGTTTCCACCGCCGAAAGGGCGCTAACGGTCTTGTCCACGATGACGGTGTTGAGGCCTTCGCCCTCGGCTGTCGGGTCCAGCTGGATGGCAGCCGCGCCCGTGACCGACGAGGACCCGAACATGGAGGCGTCACCAGCGACGGCTGCGCCCGAAACCGTACCAGTCACGGTGCAGTCCCCGCTGATGGTGGCGTCGTCGCCTACCGTGAGATCGTCGCCAGCGATGAGGTCATCGGTGGCTTCGTGATCGCCTTGAGTTTTTCCCATGGGACCTCCCTACGCTCCCGCGCAACCGAACATGCCGTCGGCGAACTCGATGCCGGTGACGTTGTCGAACTCGACGCCGTGGACCAGCGACCCGTTGTTTTCCATGTAGCGGATCGGGCGGGGCGTCAGGCCGTGGTTGGACCGGAGGCCGTGGCGGCGACCCTGGATAAAAAAGGCGGTCGTACTGGTGAGGCGCACCTCGTCCACCGGGATGTACTTGCCGCGCTGGGTGTTGACGTCGTTGTCGTTGATGAACGGCTCGTTGGTCGAGTTGAGAATCTTGTCGACCGTCTGACCGATCTCGGTGGCGTGGATCAGCTTGGCACCGACCAGGTCGACTGGCGTGTTGATGCCCCGGTAGTTGACCCAGTTGGCGGCGCGCTGGCGCAGGGTGTCGAGGGCGGCGGGCGTGATGGCGGTCGCCGCGAGCAGGTTGGAACGGGTCCCAGCGCCGGCTGTGGTGTGGCTGGCGCTGATCAGGGGCACACCGCCCAAGCTGGTGATGTTGGTCGTGAAGGCGTTGTCGAGCGTGGCGACGTGGAGCGTCCCGTAGGTCTGCTCGACGGACATCACGAGAGCGTCGGCCCAGCCCTGAATCACGCTGGCCTGGCCGTACTCCTGGTGTTTCCTCGTGACCTTAAAGCCCATGCCGTAAAACAGCGTGGTCATGGTGAGGTCCCAGATTTTCTCGGCCTCGTCCAGAGGCAGATCCTGGCCATCCTTCCACTGGGGGACGGCATCGAAGCCGGAAAAGCCCGTGGTGCTGATGGAGTACTTCTTCTCGAAGGTCTCGTTGAAGTAGGAGCGCCACGCGGCGGCGTCCATCGCATCTTCGATCCCGGTGAAAACGCGGCTCTGAATGTCCGCGTCGTATTCCGCCGGAAAGGCGGTCAGCATCATTGTCATGGTTACACGATGTCCTGGGTGGAGTTGTTGATGCGGACGTAGGCCTTGGCGTACTGCGCCGAGGAGGTCTCGTCCGGGGCGAGACTTTCGAAAACGAAGACGTTGGTGGAGCTGGCTCCCACGTCGATCATCTGGGCACCGCTGGCACCGACCAGGTCGATCTCCGCACCGGCCGCCACGCCCGAGGCGTCGGCATCCACGCGGCCCTCGTAGAGCGCCTTGGGCTCCACGTAGATCGGCACGAGCGTGCTCGTCGCCGGCGTGGTCTGGTCGTCCATGGCCACACCGAGCAGGGTTGCGCTGGCGGCGGTTGCCAGGGTGATCGCCCCGGCGTTGTTGAAAACGAAGTCCCCGCGTACCCAGGTCTGGCTGGCCGCGATGGGGAGGTAGCGCACATAACGCCCCTGGGGCGACACGGGCTTGAACTTGGTGCTGTTGAAAGATTCTCCTGCCACGATCTTTTCTCCTGTCTAGCGCGTCTGGAGCCTTGGCGTTTCCCCGGTGGTCGTCAAGGACACGAGCCCGCCTTCGGGCTCGGACACCTTGCGCTTGACCACGCCGATCTTTCGGTCGACCTGTTCTTGCTGCTTTTTCATCCGGTAATCATAGAGCGCCTGGGGCGTCTCCATGAGTATGCCATCGGGGTGGTTGTGCTTCTTTTCACTGGCGCGGTAGCCCAGTTGTTTAACACGTTCCACACCGTCGGCGCGGCCGGCTTCCTTTGCGGCCCAATAATACCGCATATTGGGGTCCTCGTTCTCCACCATAAAGTCGGCGGCACCAAAATCGGCACCGGCGACAATGCCGGCAAACTCGGGAAACTCGGCCGCGATGGCTTGCAGTTCGGGGTCGTTGATCTCGGGGCTCCGCTGCTCCGTTCTGTTTTTGTTTTTTGCTTCGGTCATTGCTTGGCCCTCTTTTGCATCTTGGCGAACAGGTCGTTGTGGCGTTGTTCACCTTGATCCTCGGGGCTCAGGTTCTGTCCACCGCGTGGGGCTCCACCGTGGATCTGGACCGTCGGCTCGGACTCAATCAAGGACCGCACACGCTTGATCTGTGCGGCAGTGGCATCGGGGTCAAGACCGGGGGGAACGAGTGCCTGAAACTCTTCGGGCAGCGTTTCCATCGAGGTCTTGTTCTCCTTCGCGATGTCACGGAGCCGGCGCTCCACGCCCTTTTGAAGCGTGTCGTACTTGCCCTGTAACTCGTCAAGTAGTGAGCCGCGCTGTTCCGCCAGCTCCTGCCACTTGCCCTGCTCTGCGAGGCGTGCGTCGTCGGCTTCCTTTGCCTTCGCCTTGTACTCGTCCAGCTCCTTTCGAAGGCCGGTCGTCTCGGCGTTGGCGGCGTCTACCTGCTTGCGCATGCCGCGAAATTTGTCCTTGTCGTCCGTGTCGCTCTCGCCGTTCTGGCCCGGTAGGTTTGCGGGGGGCCGGTCCGCGTCGGCGGGGGCGACGCCTTCGGTCGCGTCTGTCATTGATCCTGCTCCTTTGGCTTTGTTGGTGTGCCGGGAGCCGCCCCGGCGGGAGAAGGTTCGGGGTTATCGTCAGTTGGAGGTCGGCCCCCGAGGGCGCCGTTTTCCTCCGCACTGGCGGATTCGTTGGTCGGATCGCTTGGCACGTTCCGCTTGGTTTTCATCTCGGAGATCTTGGCGGTCGTCTCCAGGTTGCGCTCGATGTGCGCGACGCACTGGTCCTCGGTCCAGGACGGGTGCTCGCGCTGGCACACCGTGACGGCCGACTCCAGGCCGAGGGCGATGCGCTTGGTGTCGAGGTCAACCTGGGCGTTCGGGTCGGTCGGGTACTCCATCGGTGCGTGCTGCACCTCCAGGGCCACGTCGAGCGGGACCTTGACCGGGAGCCGATGGTGGCGTGCCACCCTGGCCAGGGCCGTGGCGTACGCGGCCTCTGCGTCGGTGAAGATCAGCGCGTCATGGATGCGCTGCTCGGTCAGGCCCCGGTCGGCGCCCTGCGCCTGGTGCGAGGACTGGTAGTCGCCCGTGTGCTTGTAACGCTGCGAGTTGATGCCCCGGCTCGCCGCCGCACGCTCCTCGTCGCGGTCGTTTACTTCCTGCCGCGCCTTGAGGTCCACGGACCAGTCGACCACCTGTACACCGCCGTCCTGGACCTCGACACGAAGGGTGGCGCCGGGGTCTTTCAACTGGCGCGGCTTTTGGTCCACGACTGCGCCGTAGGCGAGGAGCTGCTTAAAGCCCGACATCTTGCGGAGGTAGTTAAACAGGCACCGCTCGACGCCCGTTTTAACGGTCAGGTCGACGAGGTCCTCGCCGCTCATCTGGTCGAGCAACCCGTCGTTGGAGTAGTCGCGCCGAACCAGGGTATGAACCAGCCGCCCGTATGGATTCGCCACGGCGCGGACCCGGTCCTCCTCGGAGGCGTCCACGGGCTCCACCTTGCCGGTGCGCCTGTACCTGGCCCCGGCTGGTCCCGACGCCGGCTCATACTGGGCGTGCCAGTCGTCGGACCACAGGATGTAGCGGACATGCTTGTCGCCGGTGAGCCCGGTCCATTCGTCGCGGAGGACCAGGGCCTCGATGACGGTGGGGTCGTCGGGGCTGGCGACCAGGGTGAAACAGTCCGGGGTGGCGTAGCGATGCTTGACGGCTTTGGCGCCGCCGGGGAGGTCCACGACCTCGGGCCAAATCAGGACCTCGTTGACGGCCTGGAGGCGCAGCTCGACGGCTTGCCAGAACAGGTCGAACTGCGAGCCCGCCAGGAGCTGGCCGAGAACCTTGATGTCCGTCTTCCGCCCGGTGGTGCGCTTCGGGGGCCGGTTGTACAGGCTCGCCTGTTCCCGCCAGATACGCTTGGCGGGGTTACGGCTGATGTCGATGTGGTCTTCTTTGTCGCCCACGACGGCATGGTAGACGGCGGGCGTCAGCCAGTTTTTCAGCGCGGCCTTGATCAGAGGTGCGTGGGCGTCCTGGAGCAGCGCCAGCCGGCGCGTGGCCAGGGCCCGGCGGGTGCGCTCGCCGCTGCTCTCGCAGAAGTCGATGACCGCCTCGGCGTACTGGTCGACGTCAACGCCGCTGCTCTCGTAGGAGGTGCGGACGAGCTGAACGGCTGGGCGCTGAGCGGAAACCAGTCCTCGGTCCCACGTTGCCCCGGTCGTTTGTGAAGTGCTTCCAGGCTTCGCCATCAGTCCCCTATCGTGCCCAAAATATCGTCTTCGTGCAACTCCCGATGGTAGACGCCGTTGAACCACAGATCGACACCCGTCGCCCACGGGACCATGACGCAGTCGCCGGGAGCCACGCTCATCGGGAGCCGGCGGTTGATGCCACGCTTCTTACTCCACCGCCCTGGACCTCGCGCCACGACCGTGCCACCGAGCGGCATCTCCCTGCCGATGTCGGGCCGCACGAGGAGCTGGCCCTCGTCCCAGTGGTCGTCGAACGGGTCCATCTTGATCAGCACATTATCGCCTGTCGGTGTGTATTTCATGGGGCAATTGGACCACGGGCTCCCGCACCTGGTCAAGGGCGCCAAATTAATTGCGACAACACCGTTTTAATCCCTTGACAATTACAGGGGTGCCGTTATTATTACTTACATGAACGCAACGACAAACACCACAGCCAAGGAAAGCAAAATGAGCGACTTCGCAGTGACCGTTAACAAGATTTCTACACTTCTCGCCAACGTCTCCAATCGCCGCATTGACCACAACGGCTTGGCAATCCGCGCAAAAAGCGGCACGTTCCGTGTGTTCCGCCCTAACATCTACGGCAACGCCTCTCTTTACAAGGGAAGCAACGTGGACGACGCTGTGTCGATTTTCGTCCAGGACTCTGGATACAGGGTCCACGCATGACCTGGACACCCTGCCAGTGCGGCGAGTACTGGTGCACCATCCACGGGCGGCACGCCTTCGGGTGCGACTGCCCGCCCGTGGAGGACTACCCCGGCAACCCCTACGACGACACAACGGAGGACGATATGAACTACATCGCACACGACACCAACCTGATATGGGGCATCGGCGACACCGAGGAATCATGCAAGGCCGACGCCTACGCCTGTGCCCGCAAGGCCGAGATCGAGCCCGACGACATGGACCAGATCGAGATCTCGCCCTGCACCCCCGCCCTGGCCGCCGCCGTGGACATCTACGGCGGCGACACGCCGTGGGACGAGGCCGAGGGCGTGGCCATGACGCTGGGCGAGCACGCCAGCATCGAGGAGCTGCCCCACGGCGACCGCGACGCCGTGGCCAACCTGATGGACAACGCCCTGCGAGAGGCCGTGCACGCCGACCTGGCGCCCTGCGAGTGGGTCGTGTTCTTGGTGGAATACTGCGCCCGCCACCTGGCCAAGCACGGCGCCGACTTCGAGGTGGCCTAGAATGGACAACGACACCAAGCGCAAGCCCGGCCGACCGCCCGGCACGCACCCGCCGAAGAAGTACACCGCCCGCCTCGGCATCTACCTCACGCCCGCCCAGGTAACCAAGCTGCGCGCCCTGGCCAGTGAGGCCGGCGTCAGCGTCAGCGCCCTGGTTCGGTCCACCCTGGACCTGTAGCACCCGCCCCCTACGTCGCCGGCTCCTCGTCATACCACGCCGGGAGGACCTCCCGTGCGTCAGGGTGGAGCACCTCCCCGCCGCCCCGGTGCTTCATGTCCGCGTGCCACCAGTTGACCGCTACGGACGGCTTCGCGCCGTTGGCCTTGACGGCACCGTCCCTGGCGGTGTTGGCCGCGCTGACCGAACTGTAGTCTCCGACCAGGGTGACGGTGTCCGCCGACGTGGTCCAGTAGACGACGACCTTGTAGGACGGGTCGAAGAGGCGTGGGAACCGGCGTTGGTCGTGGGCAATACCCTGAGCAGGGATCATTCTATTAACCGGCATCGACGGCCTCCTCGTGGTCCTCGTAGGATACTCGTGCGGGGAACAACTTGTAAATTGGATATCGCGTCGCGTCGGCCGGGTGGTCCACCGTAAAGTGCGGCGTCACCTTCGACTTGATCGTCTTGTCGGGCTTGCCACGCTTGTCGTAAACCTGGCGCTTGTATGCTTCGATCGTGTGCTGGCATTGGGGCGCCACGAACAACTTGTCCCGCTCCAGGCGAGCGCGAACCGCCGTGAGCTGGTACTCGACGCCGGCCCTCGGGCAGCGGGTCACCCGGTAGCCCACCGAGCGGAAGTAGCGGTCGGCGTCGTGCGAGCCCCGCTTTCCACCCTGGCCCCCGGAGTTGGTGTCGAACGGGTCCCGGATGACGACCCCGCCTGGATACCGCGCCCAGCATTGACGGGCCAGGTCACGAACATCGCCTTTCAGCCCGTCCAGGCCGACGATAATCTCGTCCACCTGATGGAGGACATCGCCCCGGTGCATTGTGTAGACCGCCGCGTGGTGCGGAGGGTCGACCCCGATGATATGCCTGGCGGCTCGCTCGCCCCATGACGGCGTCGAATACCGCGAGGCACAGTAGTCCGCCGTGATGTCCTCCAGGACGTTCCCGTCGTCGTCTCGCAGCGGGGCCTCGCGGATGTGCCCGCCGTCCTCCGCGATGAACGGGTGGTAGCACCGGCCGACCAACTCTGGCCACTGCGCTTCCAGTTCTCGCAGGACTGCGCCCTCGTCCAGAAAGCCCTCGGCGAAGTCGAACAGCTTGTGGCTGATGAACGGGTTACCCCTGGACCGCATCCGGTGGACGGCACAGGCGGGATCCGCCATCAACTTGTCGTGGTGTGACCTCAACTCGTGCTTGATTGTCGCCGTCTCGAAAACGCAGAAGTTGTCCCCGCCCTCGGAGGTCGAGAGCAGGGCGTTGGCCGCCGCCTCGTCGCTGATATCCTGGCGCTCGTCGTAGCCGCCCCAGGCACAGCCCTCGGAGCGGCTGGCGTCGTCCTTGTAGGCGTGCAGGAGCACGACCTCGGCACCGGTGACGTAGCGCAAGGTGCGCTCCGTCTTGTTGATGCCGAACGTGCCCGGCATAAACCAGTGTCGGGGCGTGATGCGCCGAATGTGGTTCCAGACGTTGCGGATCTGCCTGTACGTGGGGCCGAGCAGGACGCCCTTCGCGTGCGGATGGTGGAGCGCGGCGATGTCTACCTTCGGGGCCAGGGCGTAAGACTTGCCGGAGCGCCGACCGCCCTCGGCCAGCACGACGTGGTGGTTCCAGTCGTGGATATACGGCCACTGCTGGGCGGCAACTGGCACGACATGTACTCGCCCTGGTCCTGGTTCAGGACCGGGGTCGTTGCCGTTCGCGGACACCCAGCGGCCGCTCGCGTCGTAGAAGCCAACGTACCCGCCAGCTCCACGGTTAAGGTCGGCGTTCCACACGCCACCGTACGCTCTAGTTAGAGCGCCCGCCCTTTCCCCGTCCTCGATTCGAAACCTCATCACGAGGTCGATCAACCGATTCCCAGGGTCCAATATCGCCGCTGAGCGCCTCCGCAAGGCCCGGTGTCGTTGGGACCAACTCCGAGGCACCTTCTTTTTTCACCAGGTGGCCATGGGTTTCGAGGTAGTCGAGCAAATTTTCCAACTGGTCTTCGACGCCCTCCAGTCCCATGATGGGCGAAAGGGTCGACCAGGTGTCTTTGATTGCTTCGATGCGCTGGCGGCTGGCCTTGATGCCGTCAAAGTCTCGGTTGTTCGTCGCTTCCCAGTTCGCGTTGAGCGCGTCCTGGAGCGACCGCTTAAAAAAATCTGGCGTGCCGAACTTGTGCCGCTTGGGCAGCGGGGCGACCTTCGTTGCACCAGCGCCGAGGAGCTCGTCTCGGATCTTCTGCATTTCGCCCCGTGTGCCGGTTGTGGCTCGGTTCACGCCGTCTTCGGTCCACCGCATCACCCACCGATTACCGTCGCGGGTTGGCCCCCGCACGTGGGCGATGACGGGCGCCTGGTCGGAGGGCGTCAGGAGCCGGTGAGCGACGCGCAGGGCCTCGGCACCTGCGAGGGCACCTTCCTTGTCGGGGTAGCCGATGACCTCCTCGTCGGTGGCCGACCGGCAGACACGGACCGCCCAGGTGCCGTCGTCCATTTTCTTCGGGGCGTTAACTCGTGGGTATTTCGACATCGCCCTTCATCGTAGCACGCTTTTTGTGCTGCTCGGCCAGGATGGCGGGCACGGTGTGCCGCCACGAGACGTGATGGTGGAGCCGCTTCTTTCGCTCGCCCATCATGCGCACCTTGACCGAGGACGGCTGGAAGATGACGGAGTAGAAACTTTTGACGTAGGTGCCGCCGTCCAGGTAGATGTCCGTCATGCCTCCGGCGCTGGACTGCGTCGGCTGTTGGCCGATGGCTACAAGGGGCACGGTCAGGAACAACTGACCCACGGACGCCTGGCGGGTGTAGGTGTTCACGTCCTCGTTGATGCGGCCGATGAACTGAAAGGGGCGGTCGGTGGAGCATATAAACGTGTTCATACACTTGCGCTTCAGCCCTTTGCTCCGGGCCGTCCCCGAGTCCTTGCCGCCGATAAAGTCCCCGTTCTGGGCGAAGGCCACGCTTCGGGCCGAGGTCCCACGGAAGAAGCGGAGCATGGACGCCAGGACGGCGTCCAGGTTGGCGATGTGGCGCTCCTGGAACATCAGGTTCGAATCGAACTTGTACAAAAAGCCCCAGTAGTCGTCGTCGAGTTCGATGAAGTGTTTCACGCCAAGGGACTGGGCGATTCCGAAGCACGCATTCCTGGCGTAGACGATGGCTCGCCGGTCGTCAAAGTTGTCGGCCTCGTCGAAGGTGCCGGCGATGGCACGCTTGTCGAAGACGACCACCTTGTCGCCGAACCGCTGCCTGTATTCCTCCGCGCTGTCGTCCTCGTTGTCGATGACGATGACGATGCGGCCAGTGTACCCGCTCCGCTTCAGCGAGTCGTAGGTGATCACCCGGTCGGGCCTCCCGTGCGTCAGGATGAACGCCGCGAAATCATCCATCGTCGCCGGCTCCAGGCTCGCCGTAGTCGCGGAGATATTGCTCGCGGATTTCCTCGGAGAGCTGGACGTAGCCGTGCTCGATCGCCTTGCCGAAGTCGATGATCACCAGCGCCGACGCCTCCATCAGGGCCTGGACCTCCTCGGGGGCGTGGGCGTAGTAGTCTGCGATGCGCTGGTAGTCGAAGACCAGGTGGCGCTGAGACGCAGCGATGAGGAACGCCCGCACATCATCGGCAAGGCCCGCCGCCTCCACTTGCTCGATGAGCGCCAGCGCCTTGCCCTTGTCGCAGAGGTCCTTCGGGTCCGGCTGGTCGCCCTTCGGCTCGTAGACCGGCGACGTGATCTTCTGCGTGTAGGTGTTCTCCGGCATGATGCCCGCCAGGTCCTTGAGGAGCGGGGCCAGGTCCGGCCGGTCCTCCTTCGTGACCATCGCGAGGAGGTCCGCCAGCTTGTCGTTGTCGCGCTTCGCCATGCCCGACAAGGGGTCGAGGGTCGTCAGCACGAGCGCTTCCTCCGCCTCGGTCAACTCCACGACGGTAACCGGAACCGTCGCCTGCCCCTGCTCCTCGGCCAGCTCGACACGGAGGTGCCCGTCGATGAGGTGCCCGGTCGTCTGGTTCAAGACGATGTTCTGCACCACGCCGACCTCGCCCAGGACGGCGGCCAGGGCCTTGCGCTGGTTCTTCGGGTGCGTCCGCCAGTTCTTCGGGTTGGCCGTCAGCTCAGCCGGCGACAGGTCCTCGTAGCCGACGATGCGGCTCCTCCATGCTGGCAGTCCAGGGGCTTCATGTGTGTTTCGGGTCATCGGGGTCCGTTATCAGTGCTAACCGTCAGTGAA
>Ga0209128_1000227_pt1 | contig 40197 bp, 60 predicted proteins | sample ETNvirnome_6_100_FD_184072 | JGI IMG/M metagenome (GOLD analysis project Ga0209128, IMG submission 184072) | Marine viral communities from the Pacific Ocean - ETNP_6_100 (SPAdes) (version 2) | ecosystem: Environmental > Aquatic > Marine > Oceanic | place: Pacific Ocean | collected 2013-06-19
ATTTAAGTGGCGCAATGATTGGAAGAGCAACTCTTCATAATATTGGCATACTTAAGAACTTAGGTCTTTTGGGAGAATCCATAGATGCTAAAATTGTCATTGTTAGGAGTGGTGGCGTAATACCCAAAATAGAGCTTGTAACGAGCTATGGGAAATCTGCTACAAAGATTAAGCTGCCATCCAGATGCCCCTCTTGTGGGGCTTCTACGGACCTCAGAGGGGACTTTCTATATTGTTCTGATCCAAAGAATTGTGCCACTGCAGAAATTACTACAATAAAGCATTTTTGTAAAGTTTTTGACATTAAAGGATTTGGAGAAAAGTTAATTAAGAAGTTACATGAGGCAAAAATAGTAAAAACCCCATTAGATCTTTTTCTTATTGATGAGGAACAATTGATGGTTATAGATAGAATGGGTGAACGTTTAGCCAAAAGACTTATTTTAGAAATCAATAATCATAAGAGAGTAACTCTTGAAACTTTTTTACGATCACTCGGGATTCCAAATCTTGGAAATCATGCTTCGAAAATTTTAGTTGACAATTTTAAAGACATTCGGTCTATTTTAAAATTGAAGGTAGGAGATCTAAAAGGATTAGACTCTATTGGACCAACTACTGCTGAAAGTATCGCACATGGTCTAAGAGAACATTTTTCTGAAATAAGAAATTTGTTAAAATATGTCACTTTAGTTGATAAGGTAGAGGTAAGAAAGAAAACTAAATTTACTGGGAAGAGTTTTGTTTTTACTGGAAAGTTAGAAAAAATTAGTCGCAAGGAAGCACGGAAAATTATTGACAAATTGGGAGGAAAGGCACCTTCTGGTGTAAAAAAAGATCTTGACTTTTTAATTATTGGTGATATTTCTAAAGGAAAAAGCTCAAAACAAGCAAAGGCCGAGAAATATACAACAACAGGATCTAAAATTAAAATACTTTCTGAGTCACAATTTCTTTCAATGATAAAGTCTTTCTAGGAGTCAAATATGGAAAAGATAGATGTTTTAGATTCAAATTATCCATTAATGGTATTATTAAAGGAAAAAACACCAGGAACATATAGTCACTCAAGAAATGTTGCCTCTATTCTTGAAGCAATAGGAACTGAGTTAGGATTAGATGTTCAGCTATTAAAGATTGCTGGTTTCTATCATGACATAGGTAAATCAGTTAGTCCAAGATTTTTTACAGAAAATCAAACAGATGATGATGAAAATCCTCATGACGATCTTGAGCCTTGGATGTCTCATAAGATTATTACTTCTCATGTTAGTGATACTGCTCAAATTTTAATTAATGATCCAAATATTCATCGTGATGTTATTGAAATATGTACACAGCATCATGGCACCTGCATTATGAAATTTTTCTTAAAGAAAAGTAGGTCTAAGAACCCCGATAATTATAGATATAAGGCGCAAAAACCTCAATCATTGGCAGCCGCTCTGCTAATGATTTGTGATAGAATAGAAGCAACCTCAAGATCATTAGATCAAGCGGGAAAGTTGGATGATATTGAGGCTTTAGTCGAAAGGTCCATTAATGAATTAATTGATGATGAGCAGTTAGACGATGTTGAATTTACTTTTGGAAAATTTAGGCAAATAAAAAAAATCCTAAAAAGTGAGTTGGCTGCTCAATTTCATAAGAGAGTAGATTATGATAAGGAAGAAGAAGATGACGAGGTTAGTAAAGACGAGTTAGGCCACAAATCAAATAAGAAATAATACTGGAGGCAGTTATGTTATTGGAAAAAGTACGGGAGGTAGCGAAATCTTGTAATAAGGAAGTAGAAAGTGTAGAGATTGTTCAAGCAGAGGGCATTGATTTTAAAGCATTTTATGATGCGCAGCACATATTAGATAAGAAAAATTTTGTTACTGCGCCAATGTGTAGAGAAATGCCTGTTGGTTTTTCTAAAGATATTAGCTATATAGCTAAATGGAAAAATCTTACAAAGGAAGATAAGGGCAAATTAAATGGTGTCCTTATGACTGATTCAGATTTTAGGCAAGGGGCGGTTGGAATTGTCTATTTCAAATAAATATGAAGTTTGGGGTTCTCAGGGGCAGGGCGAGGGTGAAGTTCCTGATGCTGAATTTCTCTCTTTAGAAGAGGCAATAGAGTTTGTAGAAGCGGAATATGGTGAGTCTTGTTTTCGAATAAAAAAACCGGATGGTACTAATCATAAATGGGAAGATGATGGGGCCGCAACACCAAATATAATTCTATTTAAGCTAAGGTCAGAAGACTATATTTTTAATGCTAGGCAGAGAAGTTTATTACAACAGCTAGATAAGATCACTTATGTTGATTTTGTAAAAAATCAAATGCAGCAACATCCGTTTTCAGCAGATATGTTTTTAAAGAGAGATTATAGCGACTTTGTAAGTTCCGATCAAGAGCTTAAAAGGCTTTTCGTAGAAATGTTAACTTGGGATATGTTTGAAATATATTATGCTATTCCTTGGGCTAGTCATTCTGCTCATAGAATTGAAACTAGATCAACAAATAGAGGATTAAAATGAAAATAAGAAAAGGATTTGTAAGTAATTCAAGTTCTAGCAGTTTTGTTGTTGCAGGATTTGTACTAGATGATGATGATCAAACTAATATATTGTTAGTTGACACATTAGAGAATTTAACAGGTGAAATTTTAGATCATGAAAAATTGAAATATAGCGAAATATATAATCAATTTTTCCATTTGGGTTTTCAATTAAGCAATGATTATTTTGTAGAAGGCAAAATTTTTCTTGGTTTACTTTTGGCAAATAATGATGGATGTGATGAAGATTGCAAAGTATCTTTCTCATCAATGGTATCCAAAATAAGCGAATTAACTGATGCCCTAGGTGTTAGACAAGAGCCAGTAATTATTACAGGAACAAGGGATTGTTAAATGAAAGAAAATTATGTAGTGATTGGTGGAAACCCATTTAGATGTTATACTGGCACAGTAACTTATACTGGTTTAAGCGTTGTTGGAAAAACAAATACACTTAAGCAAGCAGAAAAACTTATAAGAAGAAAATATGATAATTATGGTGGTCTTATGATAATTGTCGATTTAAATACTGGTGAGGCTGTTTATGAGTAAAATAGATATCTTTTTTATTAAAGAAGATGGTGTTAGAGTGCCAAAATATGAAACTCATGGTTCTTCTGGGCTTGACATTAGAGCTTTTATGAGAGAAGAGCGCAAAATATTTGCTCATGAGTCCGAATTAATTCCAACTGGCATTAAGTTAGAAATTCCCATTGGATATGAAGCGCAGATTAGACCAAGATCAGGCTTAGCTAGTAAGTTTGGTATTGGAATAATCAATTCTCCTGCTACCATTGATAGTGATTATAGGGGCCAATTATTTATACCAGTATTTAATTTTAGTTCAAGAACTTTTATTGTTAAACCAGAAATGAGAGTGGCTCAGATTGTTTTTGCTCCAGTTGCCAGAGCAAAAATGATTGAAGCCGCCAATCTTTCCATGACTGGTAGAAATGCTGGAGGATTTGGCAGCACAGGAGAAATGTAATGAAAATAAGAAATAGCTTTGTATCAAATTCTTCTTCCGCAAGTTTTGTAATTTCCAAAAGTGAAATAACTGCGAAACAAGCACATGCCTTATTGAATTTTGTTGAATATTATAAAAAAGAAGTTCGACCTAGTTTAGGAGAAGAACATTATTGGTATCAATCAGATGAGGAACTAGAAAAATGGGTTATTCCATTTTGGAACATAGAGGATAAAAAAGATGTAATTAAGGGGTTCACATCAATAGATAATTTTGAAATGGGGAACTTTTTTAAATTTATAGAACTTGCAGAGGATTATATAAAGGATTAAAATGAAAATAAGAAATTGTTTTGTAAGTAATAGCAGCTCAAGTTCATTTGTTTTATTTGTCCCAAAAGAGGAGCACGAAGCAATAATGTCTCAGTTAAAAGAATGGGAAAGAGATATTGTGGAACAAATAGGATTTGACAATACATCATTTATGGGAGTAGACCTAATAGTAATTGCAACCATGAATACTCCAGGATGGAGTATATGGGAAGATATATTAGTAAACGAAAGACTCGTAGATTTCAAAAAAGAGAAAATTGCAGAAGAAGATAAGGAAGATTCTTTGGCAGATATGGCTTATGAGGCATGGGATAATTATAAAAAATTAGCACGTAAGGGCAAATGTTTATCTCATAGAGTAGATATGTAGGTGATGATGAAAAAATGGTCAGATAGCTCAATTCTTCTAAGCATAAAAAATCCTACTTCAGAAGCATATGAAATAAAAATCAAATGTCCTGAATTAACATTTTTAGGTGTTAAGAATCAACCAGATTTTGCTGATATATATGTAACATTTTATCCAATAAATAAAGTATTAGAACTTAAATCATTTAAACAATATCTTTATCAATTTAGAAATAAAATAGTTTCATATGAACGATTAGCAAATATTATATATGATGATATTATAGAAATATATGATCCGGCAAGATTAAGAATTGTAATGATTTTTAATCCAAGAGGAGGTATTTCATCAAAAATAACAATTGACAGTGATTGGAGTGCGAGGGGTGGCAAAGAAAAATTTGTGGATTGGGTTGGTCAAGAAGAAGTATGGTAGTCATTTTCCCATATTGTAATTAAATTATAACCAGCAGATTTTATCAATTTTTCTTTTTTGAGGGTTTTATCATATAATTCTCCAAAAGTTTTTTTGTTATGCTTGTTGGTTTTATTAGAGAATGTATTATTAAAAGGATATGATGAGGAGTAAGAATGGAAAGTCATTGGGTTGTAATTGGATTTTTATTAGATGATGATGAGAAAAACAGAGAGAAGTTAATTAATGTTTTAGAACACTATTCTGCTATGAAACTTAATAGAAATAGAGAATATAAAGAAATGAGCCAAGAAGAACTCTACTATGCTTTTGATTCTTTGGGATTTTTCTTAGAAATTGGAAATGATGATGTTGATGTTCCAAAGGGAAAATTAATCCTTGGTGAGTATTTAGTTGGCATTGATAATAGAAAGGGATTAAAAGAAACAGTTGTAGAAGATTATGATTTTGATGATTTAAAGAAACTTGTAGAGTTTTTAGGATTAAACATGAGAAATGTTAGAATTTTTTCTGGTACAAAATTAAGTGAGCCTTCAGAAGTGGTATTATCATGACAGAAGATGAAATTAAAAAAGCGGCAAATGCTTTAGTTAGTGAATTATATAGAAGAGGAAGTAGGCCAGAATGTAATCTTACGATTGGTGGAGATACATATAAACCATTTTATAGAACAATGTCTATTATATGGGCTCCTAGTACTTTTATAACAGAATATTGTAATGGTAAGCCATTATCTTTTAAAGATGCTGATGAAGTAAAACATTTAGAAAGCCAATATGAAAATGCTAAAGAATCTTGGGAAGATCAATATGAAGAGGAGTAAGAATGGCAAAAGCATGGAAGGTAAATGATCCAGCACAACCAGATTTTTCATCCCAACACAAGACTACAAAACGCTGGGAGGGAAATCAAACAAATGTAGCAAAGAATAGTAATAAATTTTATCATGCCGAGGTCCAAGTTGAAAATAGTGGCGGCAGAGCAAGAGTTTATACTATTTATGGAAGAGTCGGGAAAACACAAGTAGCCAATTATAGATATTTTAATTCTGAAGCACAATGTGAAGCAGAATTCAACAAATTAGTTAATAAGAAAAAGAACAGAAAAAAGGATCCTTATGTAGAAGTAGAATTAGCAATTACTGCTGTTGGGAGTGATGGCGCAAAAGATATTAAGAAGGCAATGACTGGCATTAATATTGACAAGAAAAAAGTTTCTAAATCAAAGTTACATTCAGAAGTCCAAAGATTGGTTGGTAGTTGGTTTAAAAATACTGACAATTTTATTAAGATGAATTTAAAATGTGAATTAGGCCAATTAACAGTTGAGCAAATTGAAAAAGGAAGAAAAGTTTTAGATAAGTGTAAGAAAAAAGTAAATTCCAATTTGCAAATATCAGAAAAAGAATATGATATTCTTACATCTAATTTTTTCAGTCTCATTCCTCATGTTCTCCCACATAAGATAAGGCCAGAAGACTTAAGGCTTAATTCATTAGATAGAATTATAAAAAAAGAAGAAACATTAGACACATTTCTTGATACTAAAAACATTTCTTCAGTTATTGGCTCCAATTCTATTGATGAGAAATATAAGAGTTTAGATGCTAAAATTGAGTGGATTAATCCAGCGAGCCCTGAGTTTAAGTGGATTGAGCAAACTGTCCATGGTACAAGAGCAAGCAATCATAGATTTTTGGGTAAAATAAAAGTACATAATATTTTTAAACTTCAAAGAAATAATGAATATAACCTATTTACCAATAGAGCAGTTCAAATTGCTTCAAAAAGACAAAATAAAGATTTTGTTTGGCCAGATATTTTAAGAAGATATGGTTTGGAAAGATGCGATTATGAATCAAAAGAAGAATCGGAATTATTCAAAAGAGCAAATATTCTTCCGCTCTTTCATGGAACAAGAACAGAAAATTGTTCCGGAATAATTAAGAGAGGCTTGCTTATTAGACCATCAGGGGCAGTACATACGGGGTCTATGTTTGGAGATGGCTCCTATTTTGGTAATTTTTCAAAAAGCTGCTCGTATAGTTCGTGTCGTGGTACTTATTGGGCTCGTGGCAATTCTGATAGGGGTTATGTTTTTCTTGCCGATGTATGTCTTGGAAGTCAAAAAATTGTTGAAACATCTGGTTACTACACAGTAAATAATATTAAACCACATCATAGTATATGGGCAAAAGCTGGCAGATCACTATATAATGATGAATTTGTAACTTATTATCCATCTGGTAATAATCAGCAATTTAATTTAAGATATATACTTGAGGTTGAAACTCAAGCGAAATAATTTATCAACTAAAGCGAAAACTTATTAACAACCTAACATTAAGATATGACAAAAAGAATAAATATAAATTATATAAAAGAATTTGCTGAAAGTAAAAATGGTAAATTGCTTTCAAAAGAGTATAAGAATAATAGTTCAAGAATAAGATTTAAGTGCCGTAATTGCAATTTTGAATGGAATACAATATGGAAATCTGTATCCAAGGGAAGTTGGTGTCCAAATTGTTGCAAGAAACTTACAAGTAGGAGAAAAATGATAGTTTTTATTAGTGGCCATTTAGATTTGACAGAAGAAGAATTTGAAAAACATTATGTTTCACATATCAAAAAACATATTGCTAATAACGATGACTTTATAGTTGGAGATGCTAAGGGATGTGACCTTATGGCTCAAGATTATTTAGCAAAACATATCACTGATTCTGATAAGGTATATATTTATCACATGCACGGTAAGCCCAGAAATAATCCAAATAATTTTTCTGAAGAAGGTGGATTTAAATCAGACACTGGAAGAGATTCCACAATGACAGATGATTCTGATATTGATATAGCACGGGTTAGACCTGGAAGAGAAAAGTCAGGAACTGTAAAGAATTTAGCAAGAAGAAAGTAATCAAATTCGTTTAAGTAGGTGAAAAACTATAAATAGGTATCTTTTCAACTAATAATTTTGTATTAAAATATATGATATTCGAAAAAACATATATTTTTTAATGGAGGTGTTATTAGTTGAAACATACTTTAATTTTATTATCTATCTTATTATCTTTACTTATTCCGAGTCTTACCGCTTCTCAACCACTTAATCCGGTAATCAAAAGACCATTTTTATCTAGCGTATCTGTTACAGATTCTAGTGGCAATATCATTGGAAGTGGGGTTATCATAGATAGAAAATGTAAGTTACAAGTATTAACTGCCGCACATGTTATTGAATATATGCAAAAGAAAAAGAAAAACATATATGTATTAAGTCCAATACGTTTCGGACTTGTCCCAATGAAGGTAATAAAAATTGATAGTAATATTGATTTAGCTTTACTTAGTGGGATTAAAAAAACAAAAACCACAAAAAATATCGCAGTTCGATTAGCAGTATCTATGCCACTTTTGGGTGACACTGTTTGGATGATAAGTAGTCCAAGTGGTCATCACAATATTATAACAAAAGGTATTTTAAGTCATCTATTAATCCATAAAAGAAAAGGTAAGACCAAAAAGATTTTGCTTTTTGGCACAACAGCAACGGGGTTTTTTGCGAGTTCCGGTGGTGGGTTATTTAACAAGAATGGAGATTTGATAGGCATATTTCATATGATTATATCAACAAGATTTGGTGTACTTCCCGGTGGATATTATTCTGTGTCCTTACCACATATTGTAAATTTTTTAAAATAATAATAAATAAAAGTACCAAAATGGCGCAAACATGCGCCTTTTTTATTTATACCAAAAAAAACATACTAATTAATTCATATTCAAAAAAGAGGCAAGTCTGTCTGGGAGGTATATTTTTTGAAATATAAATTGTTTTCTTATTTTCTTTGTTTTATCGTTCTTTTATCGTTTATGTCTTGTGGCCCACCAAATCCTATATTTAAATCCATTAATACCAAATTAATCAATGCTAAAATATATACACAGTATAATGCAAGTGTGTCTATAACAGACTCAAGTCGTAAAATATATGGATCTGGTGTTGTTGTAAAAAAGGGAAAAGATATTTTCGTATTAACTGCAGCGCATGTTATTGAACACATGCAAAAAAAGAAAATTGATTTATATATATTGCCATCATTTAATGCTTCTTTAGTAAGAGTAAAAATAGCAAAATTAAATAGTCTTACTGATCTGGCAAAATTAAATATACAGGAAGATAAAAAGAAGTTTAAATGGTTTGTTAAATTGGCAAAATCTCCTCCTTTAATTGGAGATACTGTTTGGATGATAAGTAGTCCAAAAGGAGACGCAAATTTAGTTACAAAAGGTATTGTGAGTAAACATTTGGCTTTTTTTAAGAAGAAACATAAAAAGTATATTGTTGTGACAAGTATAACAGCATCTGGTTTTTTCGGATCATCTGGTGGTGGAGTATTCAATGACCATGGAGAATTAATAGGTATTTTTCATATGATATCACACATATTTGGTTATGGGAAATTGCCTGGTGGTAATTATGCAGTGTCATTATTACATTTAAAAGAATTTTTAAAATAGATTAAATAAATAAGTTACTTAAAGGACGCTAATCGCGTCCTTTTTTTTATGGGAAAAGGAATGTTATGGAAAAAGAACAATTGCTGAAGAAATTACAGAAAGAGTTATTTAACACTCCACATATTAGTTATTCAGCAACAAAAAGCGGGTATTATTTAAAAAAGGCAATTGATAATCAGATATTGAAAGCCGTTGAATTTTTACTTGAAGAACTTATTGAGGAGGAAGATTGACAAATTATCATTTAAGCAAAAAATCATCAAACGTAAAAACTGGTAAAATCCCAGTAACTACATCAGACCGCAAAACTTGTCCAGATGCATGCCCATTTAAGAGTAATGGTTGTTATGCTGAACATGGTCATTTATCTTGGCATTGGAATAAAGTTTCTTCAGGAGAAAGAGGCGTTTCTTTTGACGAGCATATAGAACAATTAAAATCTCTTCCAAAATCACGAATGAGATTATTTCAAGCAGGAGATATGCCTGGTGTTGGCAATAATATAAACATAAAACAAACAAAAAAATTAGTTAATGCTTTAAAGGGTTTTGAAGTTTTTACTTATACTCATAAAGATCTTGGTCTTGACAAAAATCGAAAGATCGTTAAGTATTGTAATGATAATGGCTTAACAATTAATCTTAGTGCTAATAGTTTGACACATGCTGATGAATTAATTGATATGAATATAGGTCCAGTAACAGTGACAATCCCAGAAGGCAGTGGTAAAACAAAAACACCTAAAGGTAGGAAAGTAATTATTTGCCCGGCAATTATTTCTGATAAAATTCAGTGTGCCAATTGCGGCGGAAAAAAAGGCGCTTTGTGTTGGCGACAAGATAGAAATTATGTTATTGGATTTCCAGCTCATGGCAGCGGAAAGAAAAAAGTTTCGGAGATAGTAGGAAAGTAATGGGATATGTAGAGATAAAAATTGTCCATGATAATATTCTTATTGGCAATGCAAAAGAATTAAAAATAGAAAAAGCGACATATCGTGGCCCTGAAGAATACATTAAACCAAAAATAGAATACCAACTATTCAATGCTCATATTTGGATTCAATGCATGAAAGATAATAATTTTTATGAAACATTAACATGTATTAATCAAAATATAATTTTAGTTGATATTTTGATTATGAAAGATTCAAAACTTATAACAACACATAAAAATATTTGGATTAAGCCACATATAAGCAATAAAAGTTTTGATATGAGTTGGAATGATGGCGAGATTGTTTTTGATAGACTAATGGGAGAAAAATTGGATGATAAGACCGTAAAGGCAATTACTGGAAAAATGGATGGTGTTTCAATGGGATGTTCTGTTCCGAAACAAAAATGCGAATTATGTGACCATGTAGAACATCATACACCATTGAGAAAAATTTATTGTGTAGTAGAAAAATTTGGAAATTCAGAATACACCAAAGGTGTTTTTGATAGTAGAGAGAAGGCGGGAAACGCATTAGAAAATTTTGGAAATAATTATTGCACTAAATATGGGAAACAATTTTTAAATATACGAGAAGTGGAAGTAAAATGAGTAACAAAAAAATTACCATATGTCAAAGTGGAAGAATTATTGGGACAGCAGATTCTTTAATAATTCGTAAAGAAAAACTCGGTGGCGAAATAATAAAAACATGTGAATTACATAACGTTTCTTTTTCTTGTGCTCAGGAATTATTATTAGGTTGTGATAATATTTTTATTATAGATATTGTTGTTCATGACGAGCAAGATCGTTTTATTGAAGATCATAATAATATTCAACTTGAATTTTTCTTCTCAGAACCTATTATAAAGGGTGAGTTGACTAAATTTAAAGTATTAAGAGGGTATCATCAAACAGAAAATAATTTAAAGTTTATGATGGATGCCATATTTACCCAACTTTCTTTAAGGTCAGAAACAAATTGTGACTTATGTGAGTATAATAATGAATGTAAGTTACAAAATTATAGACAGAAAGAGTTAAAGAAAGTATATATAGTTCATCAAGATGTTTCATATGAGTTTGGTCGAACTATTGCCATTTGTTCTACAAGAGAAAAGGCTGAAGCCAAGTTACAGGCATATGCTAGCGAGTGGAATATGGACAATAATAGAATCAAAGATGAATTATTTATAGAAGAATGTGAGATTGACGGAAATTTATAAAGGAGAGCGAAAATGGATATACAAGCAAAGACAAAAGAAGTAATAGAAAATTTCATTTCTAAGGGTTGGCCGTTTACATCATTGGATGTTAGTAACGCAGTAAAAAACAGTATTGATAGGGCTGTTAGACACAGAGATGTTGCTCCGGTAGTAAGACAATTGTTTGCTGCCGGTATTATTATTCAAAATGGATATGAGAGAGAACTAATTAGTGTAACACTTTCAAATGGTGATCAGAAACAAGCTTTCTTATATCATCATTGGTCAACTAGTGCTAATGCTTATACTGATAGATGTCAAGAACCTGTTGTTCCTAAATTGGTAGTAGATGAATCAGATGATAATGTAATGTTGGATGATACAGATGCTATTGATGTTGCCAAATCTGATTTACAAGGAGCGGCAGTTATATCTCAAGCATCTGATGAAGTAAAAAGAGCACAAAAGAGTGATCATCGTCTTGAAGTTCCTGCTTCTTGGGTCAATGATATGGATTGGGACATTGGTGAAGGAATCTATGCCATAAAGGATAATAATAGTCTAGTATTGAAACATGTTGATGATGTTATTTCCAATGATGATGTTGTAGGAACTATGGTCATAAGTAATGATTGCCGACTTAGAATAACAAAGAAAGTTCTTGATAGGGTGTTTCAGTCTAGTAGCGCGGGAAATGAATTAATGGTTAGTAAAAATGCTAAGACAATTACAGTAGACGAAGATTAAATAAATAACTGGGTTTGTCAAACCCAAAAGGAGTTGTTCCTATAAAACATAAAAAAATATATAAAGCATTAATGAATATGGTGAGATGGACAGATCAAATTCAAAAAGAATATAATATTGACAACTATTCTATATTGTCATGGGCAAAAGAGATTTCTACTATTAAGTTTGGTTTACCAAGAAGAAGTGGACATTCTGTTTTTGCAATTAAATTATCAAGGGAATTTAACAGCCCTCTTATCATAGTTAAAAATAAAAAATTAAAAGATAGTGTTGAAAAATTGGCATATGATAAGAAGATCAAAAATTTAACTATTTCAACAATTGATAATATTATAGGATGTTCTTTTTGCAACGATGTAGTTATAATAGATAATACATTTTTATTTTCAAAAAATGATATTAATAATATTTATATTAACACTTTTTCAAGTAAAGAATCTCGCTGCTGGACAACGCTTGCAAGTTTTCGCGCAGAATACCAATATCAAAAATTTATATTTTTACAATAAGGAGAACACATGAATGACGAAAAATTTACGAGTAGAGTAAGGGTTCAAGTATTGCTAGACAAATTAAAGAAACATAATGAGCATTTGCTTACATTGGAAAAAGATTCAGTGACGATATTAGCAACAGAAAGGTTATTAAAAGTAACTGTTATTGAGAAATTGCTTGAAGAGAAGACTGACAAGGAGTTGGATAAGGTTTGGGCTCAAGCAATCAATGAGCAAAAATAATGGCCTGTTCAATTTGTAGAAAAGAGGGACATAATAAAAACTCATGTCCAAAAACTCCTTTTACATTTTTCGACAGAGATTTTCATTATTCTGGTGCTATAGAATATTCTTGCGAATATGATACTCCATATGATTGTGATTGTGATTATATACATAGATGTTCAAGGGTTATTGATGAAAAAATAGATAGTGTTAATGTTTTATCTGTAGTGAATCAATTAGTCAGATATTTGTCAAAATATCATAACAGCCTATTTTCCATGTCTGAAGGAGTAAAATATTGTGTAGATAGGTTTTTAAGAGCAAAAAAAATATACAATGTTGATTGCTGGGACATAGAAATTAGCAATGGGTATTATGGAGAAGAAGTAAATGGCATTCACTTTTGTGGTGGACAGAAAGAATTAAATAGAGAACTTTTTAAATTAATAAAAATGTCATTTAATAAGCAGGTAGAAGAAACTTTGAAATTTGAATATGGTTTTTTGCTGCCAGAATTAGAAAATCAAAATTGGTCTATATTAGAAGTTAGTAAATCTGATATAAAATTAGGAAATGAGCGATGGGCTAAAAAGGTTTCATCCGATAATTTTTATAATGATGAAGATAATATGCCAGAAATAAAAGGTCTGGCGATAAAACAAAATAATCATTATAGATTGATGGATGGTTATCATAGAATATTAGCATCTAAGAATAAAAAAGTTAAAATAATAACAAACAAAATCTATTAATAATTGGATATATTAACATGAAAACATTAGCTTGACAGTAAGAATTCGCCGGTTTCACCGGTCCAACCCACACAATATCATTATTGTATAATAAGGGAAGATCTTCCCTTGGGAACATTAGCAGCACAATTAGTTCATGCAGCAGGAGAAACAGGCCCAACTGTGTCTGGAACTCATGCTATCGTTCTATCTGCGAAAAATGAGAATCATCTCATAAAGATAGAAAAACAACTTTCCAGGAGCAAAATCAAATATCATAGTGTCCGAGAACCAGATAGCCCCTGGAATGGGGAGCTTATGGCAATTGGACTATATCCTACTAGTGATAGGGATACATTGAAGCCAGTAACCAAAAGGCTCAAGCTTTTAACTAGGAGGAAAAAATGATAGACGTAAAAAAAATGAGAGAAGATTTAATGGGAAAGGATCATACATTATATTGTAGTGTTATGGCACATTTAAGAGGCAAGCTTCATATGACAAAGTTAAATGGAGGTACATTGTATGATATTGTTGGAACAGATTGTTGGAGTTATTATGGCTACAATAATAAAGAGTGTATTGCTGATGAGAGAAGACATATGTTTCATTGGGCCATAAAAGATCAGGCCAAGTATGTTAAAAATACTATAGGTAGATACACAATAGTTGAGGAGATAACAGAAGAAGTAGCATAGTGTTAAGAGGAGAGGAGAAATTCTCTCCTTTTTTGTGCCCATAACTCAATGGTAGAGTACTGGCCTTAAGCAAGCGAGAGGTTGCCGGTTCGAATCCGGTTGGGCATTTTAAGGAGGTACATATAATGAGTGATTATGAATTAGAGATATTATATGAAATATGGAATAATAAGGATGGCATGCACATGGAAATAGGGCCTGATCGTGATGGATTAGATTTAATAGAAATTCGTCAGTTTGATGATAATGAGCCCAACAGTAAGGTGATCAGAAGAATATCTTTTTCACATGAAGAAGCAGAGTTACTTATCACGGCTCTTCAAAAATTAGTTAAGGAGATTAAGTGAATTTACAAAATGCTCAACAGAGGTTGATAGCTGGAGAAACGATAAAGATAAAAACTTCTGGTAATTCAATGTCGGGCAAAATAGATAATGGTAGTTTTGTAACAATCGAACCTATAGAAGATAGAGTTTTAAAAAAGAAGGATGTTGTATTATCAAAAGTTAATGGAAGATTATATTTACATCTTATTACTGGTGTAAGAGAAAACTCTTATCAAATTAGCAACAATCATGGGTATGTAAATGGTTGGGCTTTAAAGAAAAACGTATTTGGCATAGTCACAAAAATTAATTGAGGAGATAGTATGATAACATTATTAATCTTTTTATCTATATTTTATTTAATAATTGGTTTTAGCATTATGATACATTTAGAATCCAAGGCCGAAGATTATGGCAGAAATGCTTTTGAGATTATAAGTCTCAATGATCTTGTATCATATATTATAATTTGGCCAATAATTATATATGCTCTATATAATAATAGGAGAAAAAAATGAAAATAAGAAATAGTTTTGTAAGCAATAGTAGTAGCAGCTCATTTGTCTGTATTTGTCCTAGAGACGTTGACTTAAGTAATCTTACAGACATTGAGAGAGAAATCTTTGATATTTGTTTTGAGCATAAAACTATTTTAGGAGTCGATGGCCTTGTTGCTTCAGAATATATAAGTTCAGAAGAATTTCAAGAAAATGACATTTTTCAAGATTATTGCGCCAACCATGATATTGATTTATATGATAGAGAAAAATATAAAGATATAGATATTGGAATGTTAGAAGAAGATATTTATGTTGCCATATCTACTTTAATGGATAAGATAAGAAAAAAAGATAACACATATTATGACGATAGGAGTATGTAATGAAGATAAGAAATAGTTTTGTTTCAAACTCAAGTTCTTCAAGTTATATTATTAAAGTAAATGCGCCAGTAACTTGTGAACATTGTGGTAGAAGTGATCCAGATATTATTGAAATAGTTAAAAGGGGCGACACTTATGGAGATACTCGTATAGAATATGAAAATAAAGAACAAATTCTTGGAGATATAAGACATAATATAAAAATGGAAGAAAAAGATGTTGCCAAATATAGTGAATGTGATCCCAATGATGTTCATCCAGATGACAAAAAGCGACTAATAACTACACCGGCAAAAGATCGTTTAGAATGGGTATATAGAAATTTAAAAAGAGAAAGATATAGGTATGATCTAATTAATTCTGTTGAAGGCAACATTATTGGGATAGCAGTAGGATATCATGATTGTGGCACAAAAGAGTTGTTCAATGATGCTAAAAGAAGTGGTGTTATTGAAATTATTGAAAGTGAATGGGAATAAAAAACTTCTAAAAAGTTCTTAGATAATTAAGAAGCGTCCATCAATTTATGGGGTTGGACTGTCATCTCTTAATTACGATTTATAAATCTCTCCCATAAGGAGGAGACTTGTTCTACGAAACAAATAACAATTTTTTATTAAAAATTTATGTTTTAAATGGGATGATGATCTTGACAGAGGTTTTCAGATTTAGGAGAAGTGGGTCTAAAATTATATAACGCGATATTCCTATCGGAGGAGAAAAATGAAATTTGTTGATTTATTTGCTGGGATTGGTGGATTCCATGAGGCTATTAAAAATATTATTCCAGAAGCAGAATGTGTATTTGCTTCTGAAAATGATAAAATGGCCGCTAAAACATATGAGAAAAATTTTAATATTGATCCAACCAATGATATTACGCAACAAGATATTTCAAAGATTCCAGATCATAATCTTGTAATGGCAGGTTTTCCTTGTCAGCCATTTAGTAAAAATGGTAAATATTATAACACAAATAGAAGAACTGTTGGCAAAGATGAGACGAGAGATCAGTTGTATACTTATCTTATTAAACTTTTAAAAGTAAAGCAACCTGAAATGTTTTTATTTGAGAATGTAAAAGGTCTTGCGAAAATGAAAACACAAGATGGTGAATTCTATTTTGATATAATAGTTTCAGATTTAAAAAATGCTGGATATAACGTTTATACAAGAATTTTAGATTCTGCGGATTATGGATTGCCACAGCAGCGAAAAAGAATATATTTTGTTGGTTTTAGAAAAGATATAAAATTATCAGAAGAATTTAATTTTCCATCAGTTATAGGTAGGAAGTCTGCGGTTCAGGATATTTTGGAGTCAAATGTTAATGATAAATATTTGCTTGAAAATTTATGGAAAAATAGAAAAAATGTTAAACTTCCAGGTATGAGGTTGGAGGCTCTAGCAAAAGAATTTGCTACTAGGAACGATCATCCAACAATGGTAACAAGAAGGATAACACCATTAGCTATTGTAAAGGGCGATACTCCTTCTGGAGCACCAAGACAACAAGATAAACTATATTCAAAATTAGGAATTTCACCAACAATAGCAACATTTTCCACTCCATCTTTTGATTCTAATCAGGGATGGAGGACATTAACTCCTAGAGAATGTGCTAGATTACAAGGATTTCCTAATTCATTCATTTTGCCCAAATTAGATTCGGTGGCCTATAAACAAATAGGTAATGCTGTGTCTGTTACTGTGGCTGCTTTAATTTTAAAAAACATGATTGCTGCTTATATAGCAAGAAAAATAACTATTAATAATTTAATATTTCCATAAAGTTTGGAGATTTTTATGGAAATAATTAATAGACTCAGGAAAATTGCAAATGCTCTTGATAAAGCTGGAAGCATCACTCAGGCAGATTTTATAGATAAAAATATGATAGTTTTGGCTATGTTGGCGAGGAATAAGATGAAAAAGATAACTAAGAAAGCTGGGATAGCAGAAGATGAAGTTCAGAGATTATTTCTTTCGCTTTTGTCAGGAACTAAGTTTGCTAATAAAGTACATTCAGTTGGTGGATTTGAGAGAGATAGGGCAATGGGAATACCCAGTAAAGACCTTGATATTGTTATAGATAGTCCAAAAGGCGGCGGAGCTAAAGAATTCGCTTGGTTTTTACATAATACATTTTCGGAACAAACTGTAAAACCTTGGCCTCAAGGTGGAAAAGAAGATGATACAAAAGAAAAGAAAACATACCCTATTTTTGGTATAAGTTTTACGGAAGATGTCGAGTATGATGGAAAAAAATATAAAACTACGGGTGCTGAATTAGATATTGCTGATTCTCAAAAAGAAGTATTTAAAGATTATAGTTCTCGCCAAAGAGAAACTTTTCCTGCCACAATAGAAGAAGATAATCATCGTAGAGATTTTACTGTTAATATGCTCATGCGAGATCTTACAAATGGTGAGTTGATAGATTTAACTGGTCATAGTTTGAAAGATATTGAAGAAGGAGTTCTTAGACATAAAGATTGGGTAAGTATGGAAGAATCTTTTGATCAAGACCCTCTTAGAATTATGCGTCTAATACGATTTAAAGTAAAATATGATTGGCATGTCCCTTATGATGTCTTAAGTGCAGCGTCAAAATATAGTCAAAGATTAAAAATTGTCTCATGGGAGAGAATAACTGGTGAATTAAAGAAAATCGCAGAAGTTGGTAAGTTATACGAAGCAATTCCATTTATGAGGGAGATTGGCGTTTTATCATATGTTTTACCTGAAGTTCATGCCATGATTGGTTTAATTCAGAAACATAAGGGTAAGGAAATTGATATATATCAACATACCTTAATGGTCTTAAGTAAGGCTCCACCGACAATTGAAGGTCAATTTTCAGCATTATTACATGATATTGGGAAAATTACAACATCAAAAACTCCGAAAGAGGTTGATAAAACGCAATCTCCTAGCCATCCAAAAGTTGGAGAAGAGATTACTAGAGCAATTATGGATAGATTAAAATTTGATAAAGAAACTTCAAATACTGTCTCAAAACTTGTTGGATTACATATGCGTCCAAGGAAATTACAAGAGGCAAGTGTTAAAGAACTAAGACAATTTGTTCGTGAAATAGGAAAAGACATGATTGAATCTTTATTGGATTTGGCAAAAGCAGATGCTTTGGGCAGATTACCTCCAAAAGAAAATTATATTCCAAAACTTCGTAAAAAACTTGAAGAAGCGATGGAAATTCCAATTGAAGACAAATCAATACTTAATGGAAATGAAATTCAGGAAATTCTTAATATAAAACCTGGACCTATAATTAGTAAAGTGATGTCATTTCTTAAAAACCTTTCTGATGAAAAAGCTGAAGAAGGCATTGTGCTTAATAAAGAAGAGGCAGAACAGGCAGTTTTAAAAGAATTTGGTAAAGAACAAGAGGCAAGTGATTCTCGTGGTATCCTATCTGGCCCAGTTGGATCTACTGGTGCATATTTTGTTCATTATACTGGTGAGGCAAATTTATTTTATGGTCCATTTGAAAATTGGAATCAGGCCAAAAATGCTGGTTTCTTATGTATGCCACAAATAGATCTTATAGATAATATAATAGTAACAGATTGGGATAAAGAAATTATAGATTATATTAAAGATAATGATGAGGAAGAAAGAGCAAGAGATGAAGGTGAAAATCCTAGATTTTTCAAGAGTCCTTATGAGTCACAGTGGAAAGATAATCCGTTAGTACAAAAATATTCATTACAATGGTCTGATATAGAAAAAATATTGTTAGATAATCGTAGAACTGATGAATATATTCTCAATGATGTTACAGATTATAAAACACAGGATTCTGATGATGCCGAATTTAACGATTTCATATCTGAATTAGAACAAGGTAAGTTTCAATTTGTAAATACATATTCAGACAATTCACGCAAAGAAAGTCCATATAATAGTGGTGGCAGAGGCCCAATGCTTCTTAATGAGGTGCCTGGACCGCAATAAAGGAAGAAATATGAAAGTTAAACAATTAATAGCACACTTAAAAGAATATCCAGAAGATGCAGTAATTTATGTTGAAGCAGATCATGGTCAAAATCCAGAGCCTGCTCATAATATAGTGCCTTCTAGTTCCGAACCCATATATAATGGTGAAGAAATGAATTGGGAAAAGCTAGAAGGTAAAATCACAGCCGTTTGTATAGGATAAAAAAAATGAAAGAATGTGAAAAAATACTTAAAAATTTAGAACAAGTATCAAGTTGGTTAGATGGAAAGATTACAAGTTTTCCCCCAACACCAGAAAATTTTAAAGCATTAGCGGAAATTGTCCTGGCAATATAGAAGATTATCATATAGATCATATTATTCCCTTGTGTGCTTTTGATTTAGAAAATATAGTTGAAATAAAAGCAGCGATGGCCCCAGAAAATCACCAATGGCTTCTCGCAAATAAGAATTTAAGTAAAAATGGAAATTATGATATGAGTGAGTATAAACAATATATTAAACAATTCAAGGAGAAGCATAATGAGTAATTTGGTAATGGGCGTAGATGAATGCGGGTGCGCGGCGCTGGCCGGAAGCGTGACAGCAGCGGCAGTAATTGTTGAGAAAAAACAAAAGAAAATTGCTGGTGTTAATGATTCTAAACAACTTAATAAATCTAGAAGAGAAACTTTATTTCCAGAAATAAAAGATAGAGTCATCGCTTATGCTGTTGGATCAGCAGATATTTCTGAAATAAAGAAACTTAATATATATTGGTCTAAATTGTTAGCCATGAAGCGAGCCGTAGACCAGATAGTTGAACAAGGCTTTACTCCAAATAAGATTTTAGTTGATGGAAATAAAACAATTCCTGATATAGATTATGACCAAGAAGCTATTATTAAGGGCGATCAAAAAATTTGGTGGATTGGGGCAGCTTCTATTATTGGCAAAGTAACTAGAGATAGTTTGATGGCTGATTTAGCTAAAGAAAAACAATACAGTCATTATGATTGGGAAAATAATGCTGGATATTTTACGATTCCTCATATGAAGGGAATAATAAAAAATGGCTTTTCCGATCTTCACAGAAAAGAATTTGTTTATTCAAAATTTTGTATTTCCTTACATAAAGAGTTTTCTAATTCAGATTTAGCATCTGTAGATGATTGGTTGGAATCGGCTTATGGCGATAAAATTGATTTAGATGATGATTGGGCTCTTTATAAATATTGGAAAATTAAGAAAGAGATGAAATTAAAACAATTAGGATGGGATTAATTTATGGCAAAATTGACAAAAGATATTTTTAAAAAATTAACAAAAGAGCAACTAAAAGAGTTGGGAAATAGTATGGCAATGCCTGTGAGAGGAGGCGCTCCACAGCCTGATGCCCCAGGCGACCTTATTGATTCTAATCCTGTTTTTTTGCGAAGATGATAGGTGGTATTTTTGGGATGAAGTTTGGATGGAAAAATATGGTCCATTTGACACCAAAGAAGAAGCCGAGTGCGCTTGTGTCAAATATGCGGAGACATTATGAACGAAAAAGAAGTAAGATTAAGCATACAAGAATTAATAGATGAATTGTTAAAATATCCCGAAAGTGATAGGGAAGCAATTATGTCAGAGGTTTTAGGACCGGTAGAGTGTGTGCCAATTTATGCTGCTGTAATTCCAGATGTTGCTGTAGCATATGGTGTTCCGTATTCAACAATGGGAACAGAGCCGAACACTCCTGCTCCAATTGATGTTATATCTAATATGGAATATCTTAATAGGTTAAAAATGGAATCTGATTATAAAGATATAAGAATGATGATATATAGATTAAAGTCAGGACTTACTAAAATTGGAGAAAAATTTAGATATAGATTATTAGGAGAGATAATGAAGATTATAGGAAAAATATATGGTTATGTTAATGATAAAACAAGATAAAACTTTTATTACAAACATAATTCCAACAATAGATCGTAGTATCTTTACAGATACTCAATATGAAAAATATGATAAAGATCTAACATGTCATTTCAAAAATGCCCAAGGAAATGAAGTTTTTAAATTAAGAATGCCAGTAAGCGAATGGCAGCAATTTTCCAAAGCAACAAGTGCTATGATTGATCATGAATAAAAATTTAAAAGAAGATATTGAAAAGCAGATCAAGTGTGCGTTATGTAATAAAAAAAATGTAAAAATAAAATATTTCCCATTTTGTTCAGAAGAACACAAATTAATTGATTTATATAATTGGCTAAATGACGAATATATAATTAAGGATTTATAATAAATGCCCCATATTTGGCAAGAACTGGGTTAGAATTACTAATGTCAGATTTTGCAGAACCATCCTCGTTCAAAACCCATGGATGTCTAGCATTTCCGCTTCTACATCCACATTGTTTGTCTGAACATAACATTCGAACAACATAAACAATTTTATTATTTTGGTGCGTCATAGTATATACTTTTACTAATTCTAGTGGTTCGTGTGGGGGATATCCTTGTAACCATTTTGATTTACGACATTTGACATATTCAGGATTCCATCTTACTAAATGATGTATTAGTTTGTTTCTATTATATAAAGATAAGAGTTCTGGACCAGTAAGTATTTTAACCATGTATGGCACCTCACACTAATATGGACGCATATTAATAGAAGAAATTTTTAAAAGAAACTATTGTCATAATTATTTTCAGACATATATTATGGTAAATAAAGAAAAAAGGAGATCAATAAAGAACAATGAATCCAACATATACATATAAGGATATATCTTTGGTGCCACGGAAATTATCCAAAATACACAGTCGTGATGATGTTGATTTGTCACAGGAAATTAAAAATCTGGCGGGAAGAGTTAAGTTTAAAATTTCATTGCCTGTTATTCCATCTCCAATGGAAACAATAGCAACACAAGAAATGTGTAAGAAGTTAGATAATTTTGGTATGTGGAGCACAATTCACAGGTTTCAGAGTTTCGAAAATAGATTAGCAATTGCAACTGACTCAGGTTTTAAAACGCCACCTTTAGTATCTGTTGGAGTCGGAGACGAAGAGTTAGATAATATTTCTAGACTAATAGAAGGAAGTGTTAAAAATTTTAATATTGATATTGCTAATGGGTTTAATACAATTATAGAATCAACTATTAGTCACATCATGTCTAGATGTCCTGATGCTTTTATTATGTGTGGAAATGTTGCATCAGCAGAGGGATTTAAATACTTAGCAAATCTTGGGGTTGATTGTGTCAGAGTTGGCATTGGAAATGGTTCTGTCTGCTCAACTTCAATTAATACTGGTGTTGGCCAAGGAATTGCTTCTGCACTGGGTGAATGTGTCGAGGTAAGAAAGAATATTGGACTTGAATCTACTATGGTATTAGCTGATGGTGGATTATCAAATCCCGGTGATGTTGTGAAGGCAGTTGCTATTGGCGCAGATCTTGTAATGACAGGAACTTTATTTGCAGGAACTAAAGAATCTGGTGGAGATGTGGTAGTATATAATAATGAAAAACATAAAATATACAGAGGATCTGCTTCTTACGCTGCTCAACATAAGTCTTCTGGTAAGGCACCAAAATATATTGAGGGTGGTGAAACTTTAGTAAAATATAAACCAGGTGGAGCCGAAGGCGTTGTACAGAAAATTGAAGCTGGAATGAGAAGTGCTTTGAGTTATATGGGCGCAAAGAATCTAACAGAACTTCGAGAAAATGCTGATTTTGTATGCTACCATCTTGACCAAAAGTTATTTTAGGTAGGAGGACAATGACGAAGACAGATTACAAAAGAATTATAAATAAGTTAAATAAAAAACTTACAGAAAAATTAGAGTTAATACGAAAAAAAAGAGATGCTCAAGAAGCGGCAAAAAAAGATATTAGGAAGATGATGGAGGCAGACCCTCGTAAAAGACTAATTGAAAGTTCTGCTGAAGAATACCGAAAAGAAGTTAGGGAAAATGATAAATAATAAGGAGATGAATGAACAGATTTATAAGTTTATTTTCTGGGGCTGGAGGTCTTGATATTGGTTTTATAAGAGCAGGTTGGATGCCATTATTATTTACAGACTCATGGAAACCAGCAACGGACACATTAATTAAAAACCACCCAAAAATACCAACAATAAATAAAGACATTAAAGATATTCCCAACGATTTTTTCTCTAAATTTAAAGATATAGATATTATAATTGGTGGGCCTCCATGCCAGCCTTTCTCAAGATTGAATCAGAATCAATTATTTGAAGATGGGTCTGAAACTGAAATCAACATGAATGATCCTCGTAGAAGTTTATTTATGGAATTTTTAAGGGTTGTAAGTTTAGTAAAGCCAAAATCTATGCTTATTGAAAATGTTGCCGACTTAGCAACAAGAAAACTTGGAGCAAAAGATAAAGATATCTTAATAAAAGATGTTATTATTGACGAAATGGAAAAGGCGGGATATAAAACTAGATGTTTTCTTATTAATTCAGTAAATTATAATGTTCCGCAAAAAAGAAAAAGGATATTTTTTATCGGAATAAGAAATGATTTAGAAATAACTCCAACTTTGCCAGATACAGTTGAAATAAAAACTTCTGTAATTAGAGAATTGAAAAAAATACAAATAACAAATCCAAATCAAAGGAAGAAAAATCATTCTTCTGCTTGGATTGAAAAGGCAAAATTAATTCCTCAGGGTGGATATTATAATAATCTGCCAATTGAATACAAGAAACTTAAAGAAGTAGATTCTGTATTTATAAGAGAAGCAGTTATTCAGAAGGGATACTGTATCAAAATGGGTGATAAATATTATGAAGGAAAGTTGCCAGATGTGTTTGAAACTCAACTCCATATTGGGAGTGGCAATTATAAATGTTATAAAATTATGCCTAGAATGGGAACATATTTTCGTAGAATAAAGGAAGATATTTCTCATACTATTACTAGAAATCCTTTAATACATCCAAATAAAGATAGGGAAATGACTGTTAGAGAAAAAGCATGTATTCAAACTTTCCCAGTCAATTATGAATTTTGTGGATCAGTTTCTGATCAGCATATATTAGTTGGGAATGCCGTTCCAGTTAATCTTGGAGAGTATTTTGCCAAGCATATTGGGGAGGTTTTGAAACTTGTTTAATCTAAGAGAAGAAATAAAACAATCAAATATTACTATATATAGCAAATATTCTGATGAATGTCCATTTTCAAAAGAAATTCATGATATAATGTGTCTTTTGAATTCCGACTTATTAGAAATATTAAGTAAAGAGCCTCCAGATGATTACAAAGGTGGGCGAGGTGGAAATACAAATTATGCTGAAGAAATTTTAAAAGAATCTATTGGAACATTAGATAATGTTGTTACAGATCCAAATGGCTCACAGAAAAAACCAGATGTTCTTATTAATGGAGAAGCTCTTGAACTAAAGACGGTCAAGAAAGGTTCTTTTGCTTTTAATGATTCATTGCCAGATAAAATATTATATATGTTATTAGCAAGACATAATAAAAAATATATAATAACACCTGGTGATTGTTTGTTAGATAGTATGGATAGTGAGCAGATATCTGAGGTTGTTGATATTGTAAAATCTGCCAGAAAAGTTGGTAAGGGTAACAAAGAATCCATTGCTTATTTTTATCCAAGAATTAATCTATTCATAAAAAATGTAATTAAATATGCTCCATGTAGTGGTTATTATGAGTGGGAATATGGAACTATTTGGGTTCCAAAAAGTGTGTTTAATGGAATAAATAGTTTATATACGGAGAAATAATGTTTGATTTTAAGGTTGATAATAAAAGAAAAAAAAATCAGGGGATGATAAAAAGACTTGCTGCGAAAATTGTAGCAGAGATGTTTGCTGAAAGTGAGAGCATGTCTTGGCAAGCCAATGGTGATATAAATTGGAATGATGTAACTACAGCAGATATTCAAGTGCCCAAAGAACAGATAATTCAGTTTATATTAAGTAAGGCCGGTTATAGTTGTTCTAACGATGATATTAAAAAGGAATTAGATGAAGCCAATAGAGAGAATAGGTTCTAATGAGTTAAGAGATCAGCAATTAAAAGAAGCCGTAGAATATCAAAAACAAGTAAATAAGAAAATAGCAGATCATTTTAAGGAACTAGATAAGACTTTACTTCCAGAAAAAGATATTCTGGAAAATGAAAATCCTAATTTGAGACTTGTTTGTTTCTGGTCAAAAAAGATTAATGATGAGAGTAAATTGCCTTGGCCAAGACAAGATATGTTTATGGGCAACAATGAAGAATTAGAAAAAGTTGCTACTTATCTTGATAGTGGTAAAGAAATTGCTAAATATATGGATCATGCTTTTTGTAAATTATGTGGAGAAGGATTAGGAGCAACTGATTGTTCAGATGGAACATATGTTTGGCCTTCGCAGTGTTCTCATTATTTAAGAGCACATAGGATTTTCCTGCCAGAAGGTTTTATGAACCACGTACTTGGAGGATAATTTGGTAAAAAAGAAAAAGAAAGAATATGAAAGTATAGAAATTTTAAAAGGTCCAGAAAGCATTCGCAACAATCTTGGCATGTATGCTGGCAGCAAAGATCATGCGTTAAATCATATGATCTTAGAGTGTCTTGATAATTCCATTGATGAGAATATGGCTGGTCATTGTAATAAAATAATTATCCATTTTTTAAAAGATGGATCTGTTTTAGTTCAAGATAATGGACGTGGAATTCCTGTAAAACATATGAAAGAAGAAGGGAAATCATCTTTAGAGGCTGTTTTTACCGATCATCACTCTGGAGGAAAATTTAACAGCGACAATTATCAATATTCTGGCGGATTACATGGGATTGGTCTTTGTTTAGTTAATGCTTTATCAGAATGGCTAAAAGTTATTATTTATCGTGATGGACATGAACATTTATTAAATTTTAAAAATGGATATGTTTCAAAAAAGTTATTAAAAAAGAAGTTGAAGAAAAATAGAACTGGAACTTTAATTCATTTTATGCCCGATAAAGCATTCTTTAAGGGTTATAAAATTTTAGTTGATAAAATACATAATAAGGCAAAAGAAATATCTTATTTGTGTAATAATCTCGATATTGTAGTTGTTGATGATAAAGTTGATAAGAAAACATTATATAATGGAAAGAAAAATAATATTGGAAACTATGTCGAACACATAGCAACAGATTTACTAAAAACTAACTTATTAGATAAGCCTATTACCATTAAAGGTAAGAAAGATGGCGTCGAAATTGATATAGGATTACAATGGTCTGATGATTTTACAGAAGAGTTCAGATGTTATACTAATAATATCCCAAATCCTGATGGTGGAACTCATTTGGCTGGGTTTAGATCTGGTCTTACAAGAACTTTTACTTGGTTTTTAAAGACATTTGAGGTCAAGCAAAAAATTAAACTCACAAGTGATGATATTAGAGAAGGATTAGTATATGTAATTAATGTACGACATCCACGCCCAAGTTTTTCATCACAAACCAAAGAGAAGTTAGTTTCTGAAGATGTTAGAAGCATAATTGAATCAATTACAACAGATAAATTTAAAGATTATTGCGAGAACAATTCAGCAGAAATAAAAAAGATAATTAAGAAAGCAACTTCTGCCGCGAAAGCCAGAGATGCTGCTAGAAAAGCAAAAGAGTTGGAGCGAAAGAAGGGCGACTTTGGTGTTGGCGGATTGGTGGGAAAATTAGCAGACTGTCAAGAAAAAGATCCCAGAAAATGTGAGATCTTTATTGTCGAGGGTGATTCTGCTGGAGGTTCTGCTAAGCAGGGAAGAGATAGAAAGACGCAGGCGATTTTGCCATTAAGAGGAAAAGTTCTTAATGTTGAGAAAAATGATTTTAAAAAGATGCTTGAAAATAAAGAATTGGTTACATTAGTAACTGCTCTCGGAGTTGGAATTGGTCCAACTTTAAAACCTGATAGATTGAGATATGGTAGAGTAATTATTTTTACTGACTCTGATGTCGATGGTTCTCACATTAGAACTTTACTTTTAACATTCTTTTACAGACAAATGCCGCAACTTATGTTTAATGGTAATATTTATATTGCTCAACCCCCTTTATATAGAATTGTATATAAGGGTAAAACTGTTTATCTAAAAGATGACAGAGAAAAAGAAAGTTTTGAGCAACAATTGTTAGCAAAATATAACATACGAAAATTAAAAAGAAGAACAAAGAAAGCATTATACAAGGCAACTGTTGCTGGAAAAGATATTGACTTAAAAGATGAAGATGCCAAGAAAGAATTTATATTTCAAAAACTCAAGGGAATGAAACTACAAAGATTTAAGGGATTGGGAGAAATGAATCCTGATCAACTTTGGGAAACAGCAATGAATCCTAATACTAGAAATTTGTTAAAGGTAGAGATTAATAATATAGCAGAGGCTGATAAAATGTTTAGTATCCTTATGTCTTCTGACACTGATGCTAGAAGAAATTTTATAATAGGTCATTCTAGTATTGTAAAAAATCTTGACATATAGGAGAAATTATGGGAAGAGGGCCGAGCTGGACAAAAGAAGAGGATCGGATTCTAAAAGATTGCTGGACAAAGGGAGAAACAAGAGCTGATAGAATGGCATTGGTCGAAGACAATTTATCAAACAGAACTGTTGTTGCTGCCATGCAAAGGATGAGTATTTTGTTTGGCAAAAAACCAAAGATAGTTATAAAAAGAGGTTCTCCTCGTAAATTAAAAATGAAAAGAGGGAAATATTCTGTTAAAGAGTTGGACATATTATATGATTGTTGGAAAGATGGTGTTACAAAAGCAAAAACCATTGAACTAATTAAAAAAGATTTACCTAGAAGAACTTCTGCTTCTGCTTATCAGCAAATATATACGTTAACAAGAGAAAATCCTAGATGGAAAAAGTTAGCAACTCGTAGAAAAAATGTAAAAGATCAGAAAAAGAAAGAACTAGAAAAACAACGCGAGCAAAGAAAAAAGACTAGAGAGCAAAAGAAAAAAGATCGAAGGAAAAAGACTAGATTACTTTCTAAAAAAGAATATATTACAGATAATTTATCAACCAATCATGTTGAAAAAATACAAGACATGATGGATTTAGAGTTTTTCTTCTGCCATAAACAAAAATCTTTTACGACAAATATAGCATGTATTTTTAGAAAATTTTCTAAAACAGATGAGTATGGATTTAGATTTACTGGAGTTTGTGACAAATGTAGAAAATTTGATGAATTTATAGATCCAATACATAAAATGCTTAAAGGAGAAAGTAAAAAATGAGTGAGTTTGACCCTAATTCTAAATTGGCCAAAGTGCCCAATATTAATAAACAAATAAATAATGTTGTTCTAAAAGAGAAACCAAAAGAGCAGCCAAGAGTAATTCCTGATGTTCCAGCGCCCAAAGAAACACTTTCTCCATCAGAAGAAAGCATTCGAATAGAGCAAAAATTAATAAGATTAAGAGAACAGATGAATTCTAAAATGCGAGAATTCAATAACTTATTTAAGCTCAAGGTATTAAATGAAAATAAGACAGAAAATAGTAGAAAGCAAGAGTCTATTATTTTTACTGATTTGATAAATAATTTTAACAGACTAAATGAACTTAGCCCAGATGAGGGAACTATTACTCTAATAGTTCTTTGTTTAAGACATCTTCTTTCATTAAAGGATGCTGGTAATGATTTAGCTTATCAAATTTATGTTTTAGAAAAAGAAGTATTTGGTGAGGCTACAGAAGATAGAGCAAGAAAAGAAGATATTATGAAGAAGAAAGAGAAACTTCAAAAATTACAAGAAGCGTTGGATGAAGAACTAAAGGGGCTGGAGGAATAATGGATACGAAAGGAATAATTTTTCGTGAATATGACAAGTATAGACGTTCTATGTTAGATTTTCAAGAGCAACATCAAATTATATTTGGTGACAAAAGCAAATCTTGTGATATTATATTAGAAAATGTACATCATTTCGTTAGTGTACTTATAAATAAAATAAATGAGGAATATGAAGAAGAAAGAGGAGATCAACAAATTACTGAGGAGCCTGGGAGTTAAAGCCAAAGTCAAAAATTTAATAAAACAAGGTGGATTGTTGACTATTGATTTTGAGTTATCTTCTGGTGGCATGGTGAATCAGATAAGAAATATTTCTACAGAGTTGACATTATTTCTAAAAGCTCAAACACATAAGTGTACAATATATCCAATTCCAGATGAGGGAGTTGTTAGAGCAGAAATTTTAATTGGCAAACAAGAAGTAGTTAGATTGTCAGATTTTGGTCTTAAGGCTCCATTGTTTGATGATAAACAAATTCCAATAATATTAGGGAAAGATGTTCGTGGTCAACCATTAGTTATTGATCTTACAGAAATGCCCCATTTGTTGGTGGCTGGAGCAACAGGATCTGGTAAATCAATGGCGCTTCATAATTTTATTATAAATTTCTTAATCAATGAAAATGCCAATGTAAAGGTCGCATTAGTAGATCCAAAGAGAGTTGAATTCTTTAGATATAAAAGAATAAAGAAACTTTATGCTATGGCATCTTCTGTCGAAGAATCTATAGATTTATTTGGTTCTTTAATTGATGAAATGGAAAAGAGATTTAAATTATTAGAAAAGAAAAAATGCCGCAATCTGGTCGAGTATAATAAAAAATACAAAAAGAAAATTCCATATATTGTTTTAGTTGTTGATGAGATGGCTGACTTGATGGTTGAGGCTAAAAAAGAAATAGAGCCATTGATATCCAAATTGGCACAAAAATCGAGAGCTTGTGGTATTCATTTGATTATGGCAACACAAAGACCATCAACGAATGTTATTACTGGTGTAATAAAAGCAAATTTTCCTAGTAGAATTAGTTTTAAAGTTAGTTCAATGGTTGATAGTCGGGTGGTTTTTGATACTAATGGGGCAGAAAAGTTATTGGGAAAAGGTGATGGTATGATAAATGCTCCAGAATGTCCTCTTGTTAGATTTCAGGGAACATTTATCCCAATTGATGAATTGGATGATATTATAAAACGAAGCAAGAAAAACTTTTTCAGGTGGTGGTAATATGTTTGATGTAGTGACTCCAGAAGAATTGTGGAAACTAAAACCACATGTGTTAGAGAAAATTGATTTTGCTGAATTATTATTAGATTACGGAATAGAAGTATCAGATGATTCATATAATTCATTTAAGCATAAATCTAGATGCCCACTTCCTGGTCATTATGGAAAGGGAGACAATGGCGAAGACAGAACTCCTTCTTTTTACATATCAGATGAAAAAAAGTTCTATTGTTTTGGCTGCAACAATCATGGAAATGCACTTGATTTTATTGGCAAAATGGAAGGTACTCCTGTTGTAGAAGTAATTAGGACATTAGCAAATAAATATGGCATAATTAAAGATGGAACTATTCAGCTAACTTTTGGACTAAAAGAAGAAAAGAAAAAGAATCCAGCTGTTGATGATATTGTATATGACACATATGTATTAATTAGGAAATATAGAAATAGCCACAATGATAATCAGTGGGTTGAAAAATTATCTGGGGTTGCAGAAACATTATTTAATAAGTTGGAGTTTCAAAACTGGGAACGAGCTCTTTCTATTAAAAATAGAGTAAAAGAGAAATTGGAAGAGCGGAGGAAAAAGATATGAAATTAGTCTGTTTGCTCGGAGATCCTCATTTTGGAGCGAGTTATTCTTTAGGTGGTATTGATACTAAGACACAAATTAATAGTAGATTGTTAGATTATAGTAAAACTTTTGATTTTGTTGTAGATCATATTTTAAATAATAAAATACCACATTTAATTATTTTAGGTGATAATTTTGAACATAGCAGACCTTCTCCGATAGAATTAAGCTTATTGGCGAACAAGCTTAATAGATTATCAAAACATAATGTTACTGTTCATATTTTAGTAGGAAATCATGATTTAATACGATCCAACAAAGCAACAACTTTGGATGTTTTCCGACAGTTACAATTGCCAAATATAAATGTATATTCAACAATTTCAAGTACTATAATTTCTGATAATAACGGAAATAATTTAAATGTAATATTTATGCCCTATAAATCAAAAAATATGTTAAAATTAAAAACAAATGATGAAGCAGTTAATTATATTAGTGAAGGTGTGAATTATGAATTAGAAGAAAATTGTAATAACGAATATCCAACAATTATAGCTGGTCATATGACAATAAAAGGATCGGACATAAGTCATCTTATTTTAAGTCATGATATTAGTTCTGAGATTATTTTACCACAAAAAGTTTTTAAAGATGTTGATATGTCATTTTTCGGGCACATTCATTCTTTTAAAATTATTAAAGAAAATCCTTATATCGTAAATTTAGGATCAATGGAAAGAAATAATTTTAGTGATATGGGTGTTGATAAGAAAATTTCCATCATTGATGCTGATGATGGCAAAATATCTTGTGAATATTTAGATTTACCTACTAGAGAGTTACATGAGATACAAATAGATTGTACTCAGATGCCAGTAGAAAAAACTATGAAATTTGTTATGTTGGGACTTAGGAGATATAATAAAGAAAATAGTATAGAAAATGGAATTATAAGAATAAAAATATTTGTGTCTAGTGCAAATTTTAATGAGATTGATTTACAAAAAATTAGGAAATATCTTCGTGGAAAGAAGATATCTTATTGTACTGGTATTAACATAATTACTCTCACAATGAAGCAACCGAGAAGAGCATCTATTACGGAAAAAAGTTCTGATCTAGATGCTTTTAAAGAATATTTAAATTTAATTGTTGATAATAAAGATTTTAGATCACAATTGATGGAAAAGGGTGAAAGAATAATAATATCAGGTGGTATAAAATGATCCCAATAAAATTAGAACTACAAAATTTCAGATGTTTTAATAATATAACTATAAATTTTAATCCTTTCAATGTGGCTTTAATCATTGGTGAAGAGTATGGTAATGTTGATATTTCTAATGGTGTTGGAAAAAGTACTTTATTTGAGGGATTAACATGGACATTATATAATAAATCAAAATCTCGTACAATTGATAAAGTTATAAAAATAGGAAAAACAATTGTTTCCGGCCAACTTATTTTTGAAAAAGATGGCGAGAAATTTAAAGTTATACGAAGAATGAGCAGAAAAAATAATGCTTCAGAAGTTTTATTTTTTAAAAAGGTTGGGAAAAGTTGGACAAGAATTTGTGAAGATGGAACGCCAAGTCTTGTAACAAAAGTTATAGCACAAAACATTGGAGCCCAATATGATACTTTTTTAAATTCTGTATATTTTAAGCAGGATGATATTACTAAATTTGCCGATGCGAGTCCTTCGGAAAGAAAAGAAATATTAAAAGAGGCATTACATATTAATATTTGGGACAAATACCAAGCAATAGCAAAGGGTTTTTTAAAAGATTTTAAGACAAAGAAGATAATATTAGATAAGAGGATTTCGGGATTTCAGGATTTAGATAATGAGGCATTTAGATTAATTCAAGATCAAGAAAATGCTGAAGATAATATAGATTTATTTAAAGACAACATTGAGGAGTTAGAAGAAGAATTGGAGGGTTATCGTAAAGAATTAAGTAAATTACACTCACTTGACGCCGAAAATAATATTATTCAGTATAAGGCTACTGTTGATAGAAAAAAAGAGATGTTAGGGAAAAGAGATGTTGTTGAAAATAAAATTAAATCAATCGAAGAATCTTATAAAAATAACAAGAATAAAATAAAAAGAGCAACTAAGGAAAGTTTGTCATTATCTAATAAAATAAAACGAGCCAAAAAAGATGCTTTTGTAATTGCCTCATTTGCTGGAGAAGATGAGTTAGAAAAACTTATTCAAACTCATACTGAAAAGCTTAATGATGTTAAAGAAAAAATTACAAAGTATAAGTTACAGTTAAAACAACTTGAGCTTTTACAACCCGGCAAACAATGTCCAACTTGTTTATCAGATTTTGATGAGATTGATGAAGTTGTTACTAAGAGAAAGAATAGAAAAAACTATCTTGAAAATAAGATATTAGAGTTAGGCGAAGAACAATCTGAAAATGAAACTGAGTTAAGTGGAGCACAATCAGTTAGAACAAAAACAAGAAATACTATAGAAGATATTGAAAAGACTGAGTTAATTATTTCAAAATATACAATGGAAGAAGACTTTCTCAAGAAAGACAACGAGAAATTGAAGGCAACTATAAAAAATCTTAATGCTCACAAAGAAAGTATTGAGGAAGAATTAACAAAGGTAAGAGAACTTATCAAAGAATATAAAGATTATAAGGATAATGAGGAACAACTTGACAATCTTAGAGCAAGTGAGGAGTCTGTTGAGGCTAATATATCAGTTTTACGAGAAGATTTATTAGATAATGGAATCGAATTAGGATCTATAAAAGCGAAAATAGAAGAAAACAATAGGTTGAAGTCTGAAAGAGAAATTCTATTGAGGCAGCAAGAAGATTTAAAAGAGGAAACAAGAATATATAAACATCTTGTTAAATCATTTGGAAAAGATGGTGTTCCTGCTATTATTGTAGAGAATATTACACAAGAACTAAGACAATTTGCAAATCAGATATTGGAAAAAGTTTGTCACAGGCCAACATCCATTGATTTTGTAACTCAAAAGAAAAATGATAATGGTTCTTGGGGAGAAACATTTGAGGTTGTTGTCACATTAGATGGGACAGAATTTGAGTTAAGAGATTTAAGTGGTGGAGAAAAGATAAGAATTTCTATTGCGATGAGACTAGCGATCAGTCATATTTTAACAAGACGGATGGGAAGTGGAATTAACTTCTTATTGCTTGATGAGGTCGATCAATCTCTTGATAAACATGGTATAGAGTCTTTATCAAACATGATACATCTATTAAGTGGTTCATATAAAATCCTTATAATTACACATAATGACATGATGAAAGAAAAATTTAGTAATATTATTACGGTTCGCAGAAATGGTGATCACAGTACGATATTACAATAAACCTATTAATTTATTTACATATTAGGAGAATCGAATGATTGTTGGTCTGATAGGATCTCCTCGTGTCGGAAAAGATGAGGTTGCTAACTTCTTAGTCAAATACTATAATTTTAAAAAAATAGCATTTGCTGACCAAATTAAACAAGAATATTTTGCTTATTCAAAAACAGATGAAAGAGAATTTGAAAAATTAAAAAAATTAGGCACATGTGGTGAAGTTCGTAAAGAATTGTGGAATTATAGTAAGATGCTTAAAGATAAAAATGGTAAAGATTATTTTATCAAATCTGTTTTTAATAAAATAAACAAAGATGATAGTTGGGTAATAACAGATATAAGAACAAAGCTTGAATTAAAATATGTTTTGGATAATAATGTTACAATATTCGTTGTTAGAAAAACAAATTTAATTAATAATATTTGTGAGTCTGAGTTATCTATTGACAACATAAAAGAATTTGATACTATTATTAATAATCAAACTCTTGGTAAATTAGAAGAAAAATTAAGAATTTTCTTCGGGGAAAAAATTTATGAAATTGAAAGATAGATAAATTTTGGGTTTTGTAATTGAAACCCAAATGGGAGTTTTCAACGTATAAAGAATTTTCTGGTATTAATTGGATTGATGCTTTAAATAAAGCATTAGAATTTTGGAAAGAAAACTTGGCACATACTAGAATGATAGATTTTATAAAGTTTTGTAGTAAATGCCGGGAAGGAGATATTTATTATATATTATATAATGATAAGAAAGGTATAGATGAACAAAAAAGAAATAAAGAAAGATTTAGAAAATACTTTGGGTCTAATTAATAAGTTTGATTATGATTTGGTATATTCCAAACTTTCTTCAGATTTTGAATTACGAATGAAGAAAAGTGACAATACTGATGAATATTTAATGTATTTAGCAAAAAAGATGTTAGAATTTGCGAGAAAAGACGATCCTAGTAAGAACTTATTTCTTAAAGGGCATAAAATTTTAAGAAGGTTGGCACATAAAATATATAGAGATTATAATGATGGAAGAAGCAAGGAAGGATTTCTTACATTAATTTAGGGTGAAGAATGGCAGTTTTATCAATTACACTTACAGGTTCAACACGGCAACTTATTTCTGGGATTCCCCAGCTTGTTAGTATTTCAACAAGTATACCTTCTTTAATATTTTATACTTTAGATGGAACGTTACCAACCACATCATCATCTGTATATACGGCAACAATAGAAATGCCTGGGGAAATTGGTGTTAGATTAAGAGTGTTAGCTAAAAGTGGAGCATTAACTGCATATTCTGATGTAACTTACTCCACAGACGCAACATCGTTGACGGCAGGAAGAAGAGTTAGCATTACTGGACTTGGTATTTTAGTAGACGGATTTTCTGAGCCCGACTTACTGGCTGATGGATATGGCTTAGATGCTAATAATGCAACCACTGTGCCACTTAGAGAATATGATAAAGAGTTAGTCAATTATGATATAAAATATTCGAGAACTGGAGTTGGTGGCGAAGGTGAGGGAACATTAATATCAATAGGATATCCTGATCCTGATGTTTTAGAGCGACAATATTCTGCCGTAGAGGAATCTCCCAGTTCTCCAAACAATGATAATATAAATTTTAATCCACGTTCATTATATGTTTTTATAGATGGAAGAGATGGTTATTCTGATCAATCTGTTCTTATAATAAACAGACCATATGGAAGCACAATGGATTTGACAAAATATTATAATGGTGCATCTATGTATGCACAACATCCTTATATCTCTGGTGGGTTATTAAGGCCAATTTATGACACACAAAAAGGAACTGCTTACTTTCCATATTGGGATAGTAATGAGTTAAGATGGGTTATAAGTTATCAGAGGTTTGACACAACAAACCTTCAGAACATGGGTGTACGAGCTCAATCAGGCCCGCCACTAGTGTTTAAATGGATTCATGGAAAGAGAAGTAGCATATAAAGGAAAAAAATGAGAAAGAAAGATAAGAGAGACCCGAATAAGTTATATTTATCGCCATCAAGTGTGAAAACATATGAGCAATGTCCTAGAAAGTATTACTATAATTATATTAAGAAACTTCCAAAGAAAGATTTTACTCACCTGCATCTTGGCACATTTTGCCATGATATCTTAGAACAATTTCATATAGCATTACCACAGACAAATTTAAAATGTAGTCATGAGGATGGTAATTCTTGCGAAAAATTTGATAAAGATGGTAAATGTGTACATATTTACCGAAAACTAATGAACAAGATTTTTCCAGAGAGAAAGAAGATATTAGCAGAAAAAGAAAATATAATTTTACAAAAAGAACAATTAATGGATGCTCAGAAGATGGTTAAAAATTATATTGATAATTTAGATATTGAGACCGTTAATGGTGTTCTATATAATGAGCGTAGATTTATGTTTCCATTAACTGACAAATATATGGCAAATGGAATTATGGATCGCATTGATATGAGAGATGGAGTTTACTATTTAGTTGATTATAAAACCAATAAAAATGCTAAATACATGGAGCCATTTCAGTTATATGTTTATGGTTTGGCATTAGATACATATGATGATATTGATGGTGACACAAGTACCATTCATGCTTTATATAAGATGTTAAGACTTGACAGAGAGTTGTCATATAAGGTTACACAATATGAAAAAGATGAATGTAAAAGAAAACTTATAGAATATGGAGATAAAATAACTGAAGACCAGAAATGGATCATGAAAGCTGGTCCACTTTGTAACTGGTGTGATTTTAAAGAGATATGCTTTGGCGAGTGGTAGGAAATATTGGAAAATATAAAAGCAGTAGAACAAGAATTAAAAACTGAGACAGTTGCAGATCTCAGAAAAAAAGAAATAATATCTTTTTTAGCATTAAAAATTGGAGTAAGTGTTTATAGAAAATATTTTTATAGTCGTTTTTCCAGCATAGAAAATGGAGATATTGGAAATGGTTGGGAAATAGAGAAGAAGATAGAAAAGATTTTGGATACATATATAGAAAGAAAACCAGATGCTTCACTATCTTCATATATGTATATTTCCTTAAAAAGATACGTGTTTAAAGAATTTATTTTAAAATCTCACGCTTATATAAAAACTGAAAAAGGAATATTAAAATGTCCTGTTTGCAGATATGATGAGTATTTAGAATTGGTCAATCCCTATCTTCGTATTTACAAATGCTCTCATTGTGAAGACATTGTTAATTCAGAAATGGTAAAAAGGGGAACGGACGATTTTTACAAACATAAGACATTTAGTTTTTTCACAGAAGATGGTGTTGAATGTGTTGGTTGTAAGAAGAATATTCCTATAAGTTCATTAAACATAAAGGAATCATGGATTGACACAGATTGGGCACAATTAATTTTTAATGGTATAGAGGAAGAAATTCTACCAGATGAATTAATAATGGCAGATTTAAAATGTCCTTATTGTTTTGATATTTTCAAATTAAAAGATTCTAAGCAAAAAAGTTTAGCAACAAGCAAACGTTATAGAAAATTCTCACATGTTCCAATTAGTAATAATGTTATATTAAATGGAAATATGGCAATATCTCCTTTTAAGAATATTGATGCCATCAAAAAGTCAAATATATTAATTGAAGAATTAGTAATAAAATTAGCACATCTTGAATCAAATAGTTTTAACAAATGTTTAAAAAAGTATTTATACTTGTCACAAATTTATTGGATTAAAAAATATTGGAATTATGCTGCGGATTATTTTTATAATAAGGCAGATATTTTAGGAATAGACATACACAAGACAATGTTTGATATGTGGCTAAGTTTAATAAGTATGAATTTTAATGAACTAAAACAATTTAAAAATATAAACAATTTAGAAGATCTTAAGTGGTTTTGTAGGGAGCCAAATTTTAGCAATGGTCCTATTGATACTTTTGTTACAGAAGTAACAGAAAATAATAGGATAAAGAATAATACAAACATAGTTGATTTAAAATCTGCCAAGTGGAATATTCGAATGGCAAAGATTTTAGAAATAAATAAAATACAAAACGAAGAAAGTTTTTCAATAAATTTAGAAGAAAGTTCCTTGACAATTACGTGGCAAGACATAATTTTAAGTCAGGAGAAAGAAATAAATCCCGGAGACATTGTTTCAGTTAGGGCAATGATGATGCCAGGACATCCATCTCATGCTCCAATAAGAGCGTTGCTTAGAGTGAGATCAGATGTTTTATCTAACATAATTTCTAGAGTTAGAGATGAGGAAAATTCGCGCAGAGATATAGATTTTTGGAAGTTTAGAGAGACGCGAGTAAAAACAGCAAGAAACAATACTAAAATAGACACAAAAGTTTGAGGTAGAAATGTCAACAGAATTACATCATATGATATCATTTGAAGAGTTAGATACTAATAAGTTCAAAAGTACAATTACTTTTGATGGCGAACTTGTTAGGGGAGCTTTAGAAAAAAGTGCCAAACAGGTAAATAAGTCGGTTAAGGTTAATGGTTTTAGGCAGGGTAAGGTTCCATTAAAAATTCTTGAGAACTTTCACCCGGAGAAGATTTCAGGTGGAGCCATGAATATGTTAATGGATGAAGGATTTCGCTTAACAGTTCAAGAGAATAAGTTTATGCCATTAAGAGACCCAAAACTATTAAAAATTAATACTTATCCAGACAAAGAAGATGGTTTCGAGTTTGAATTAGAGATTGATGGGATGTATGAAATTGATCCCATTGGTTATCTAAACATGAAACTTGAAGTTCCAAAATATAATGTTGATAAAAGTATTGACGAATATTTAAAATATTTAAAATCACAACATCCACAAATGGTAGAATCTGAAGAAGTACAAGATGGTTCTAATATTAAATGTGATTATTCCATTAGGTTGGGGGATGAACTTATTGGGGAAGATAAAGATCAAACTGTTCCGGTATATGATACAGAATTAACTATTTTCGGTTCTCAATTGCTTGGGGCCAAAAAGAACAGTTCAGTAGAATACGATTATGTTTTACCAGAAAATTTCCCAAAAAATCCTGGAGAAAAAGTTACTATTGTTATAGACATAAAGGAAATTTTTGAAAGAAGAGACCCTGATCTTGAGGAACTTGTTAAAAGTTTAGGAACCACTGAAGAAAAATTAATGGAATTTGCCAAGCATCAAGTTAATAGTTCTTTGGAAAATAATAAAATGTCAGTTCTCAATGAGCAGATAGTTGATAAGTTAGTAGAAACAAATGAATTTGAGCCACCAGCGATATTAGTTGATGAGGAATTAAATATTATTAAAGCAGGTAATCAAAATCATTGTGGCGAAAGATGTGGTGGTCATGATCATGGTCATCATGGTTGCGACGGAGATGGTTGTGGTGACAAATATAATTGTGAAAAAGAGGATTGTGATAGCAAGAGCGAAGATGAGGAATTAAGAAGTCAGGCAGAAAAAAGAGTAAAGTCTGCTTATATATTGAATAGAATATATAATATGGAAGCAGAGTTAGCCATAACAAAGGATGAAGTAAATAAATTTCTTGAAATGGAGGCACAATCACAAGGGACAACAAAACAAATTTTATTAAAGAAAATAAAAGAAAATAATGTTTATGATCAATTTATTGGTAATTTAAGAAATAGAAAAATTATGTCTTTTATTATGTCTAATGCGACAATTACGGAAAGAGAAGAGGAGGAGACTCAGGTAGAGGAAACTCAGGTAGAGGAAACTCAGGTAGAGGAAACTCAGGTAGAGGAAACTCAGGTAGAGGAAACTCAAACAGATGGAGAAGAAAATGTCAGC